>Ga0209082_1000026_pt1 | contig 116358 bp, 99 predicted proteins | sample ColdCreekSource_FD_184127 | JGI IMG/M metagenome (GOLD analysis project Ga0209082, IMG submission 184127) | Groundwater microbial communities from Cold Creek, Nevada to study Microbial Dark Matter (Phase II) - Cold Creek Source (SPAdes) (version 3) | ecosystem: Environmental > Aquatic > Deep... | reverse complement strand
GTACCAACCGGTGAGGTGCCGTTGAACACGCTGAGCGACGGACCAGTGTTGACCGTCGGTCCGGGGTTCTGCGACGGATTGCTGATGTTGTAGGGCCCCGCGGGGTAGGTGACCGTCGTGGCCGGCGAGCTGCCGAGATCCAAGTCAGGCATCTCGTCGTAGTCGTCCGTGCCGTCGAAGTCGCTGGGGCGGAACGTACGCTCGTTCGTGCTGGTCCAGATGTTCTGCCACTCGGGGTAGATCAAGTTGTAGAACGCGTTGCTCGTGTTGTTGCTCACGCGACCAGTGTTCGAGTTGCTGTTCGGCAGCGGAACCTTGGCCGAGTCATCGAACTTCCAGTTGAGGTTGGTCGCGTTGACCGTGCCGCTCGACACGTTCGACACGAGCCACACGTGCTGGCCTTCCGGGCCGACGAGCACGATGTCGACGTCGTCCACCAACTTGTGGCTGAAGTTCTTGAGCCGAACGTTGATGTCCGTGATCTTCGCGCCCACGGGGAACGCGGCCTCGGGCACAACGATCTCCGACGGATAGAGCGAAGCGGGAGTCGCTTCGTACTCGATGAATTCGCCGCCGCCGTTGTAGTGGTAGTCCGGCAAGGCTGCACACTCTGCGTCCGTGGGGACTGGGCAGCTGTCGGTGATCTCGATGGGGGTTTGGTTGTTGAAGCTGCGCGTGCGCGTGTTGGGAAAGCTCTGTGCGGAGCCGATGCTCGGCAAGACCGCGCCGATCATCGCTGCCGACAGGACGCTGCCTGTGATTAGCTTGTTCATAACGTTTCCTTGGCTAGATGACAGAAATCGTAACTTGACAGTTGAGTTGACATGTCAGGCGAGCCGCAAAGGCTCAGCCTCATTCGACCGCCGCGGAGCAGTCGTTGTGGAGCGAGGTCTGGTAGGACTCGAGCCACTCGTTGTCGGTGTAGATGCCGCAGCCGGGATACGGCTCGACGACGAAGCTGTCCTGGTCGAGGTACGACTGCACGATCTCGTTGATCACGTGCGAGCCTTCGGTGGCGACGTGTTGGTAGACTTCTTCGCAGGTGAACTCGAAGCGGTTCGCGCACAGACCGGCCGGCACGCGGACGAAGAAGCCGTCCGAGCCGAGGCCGCCGAGCTCGATGGACAAGCGGCAGTACACGTCAGATGCGAACTGACCCCAGTCGGCACCGTCGAGCACGCACTGCTTGAACAGCTTGTTCAGGCCGAAAAGGAAGCCCTCCGTGTAGCCCTGCGCGCGGCACTTGATGTTGAGCGAGGGCTGGTTGGTGCCCGTCAACGCCGTGAGGTATTGCTGCACGGAGTCGAGAACGTTCGGCAGCAGATCGCTCAGGTTGTCGAGATCCTGACCAACCGCGGTGGACTTCCACACGCTGTTGATGCGGCTCTCACCGGCCGTCTTGCCAGCCTTCCACGCCGATGCATCGCGGTTCGCGCTGCACTCGCTCGGCTGCGTCGGCGCGGCAGGAAGACCCGGCTCGTTCGGAAGCTGTTGTGCGGATGCGCTGGCGCTGAAGAGTCCGCTGACGAGAGTCAGCGAGAGCAGCCAATTCCTGTTCGATTTGTTGATCACGTGTGTCCTTCTTTCGTGGGTTGTAGTCAGCTCGATTACGAGCTGGGTACGCGGCAATGCGCCCACATCACGAACAGTTAGATCGTGCTGGCACGCACACCTGAACCAAAGCGCGACGACTCAACGCTTAGTGAAGGTGTTAGATCACGCACACACCTGGAGCGTGCGCCTCATCACAGACGGCCTTGTTCTACTGAAATCGATATTCATTTGCATTTTAATTCGACGGCGGGTTCGCCGAATTTGCTTAAACTACCCCCTGTTGTGCGAAGAGTTGCGAATCAAACGCAAGATGCGCCGCCAGTGGCTGCTGGCGGCGCATCTTTAGGTGCTACTCGGAAGAGTTAGACTGTCTGACGTAAGGGATGGGTCAGAGCAGTTAACGAAGCTTCAATAGACGCATGGTCCAACCTTCGACGTCGAATACAGCCTTGGCGTCCTCGGGATTGCTGACATCGAAGATGGTCGTGCCGCCTTCTTCGGTTTGGAGCAGGATGTAAGTCTTGCCTTCCACCACGGTGCCGTAAGCGGATCCAGCGTTCCAAGGGATCGAGTTGTTCTCGGTGGCCTTGTTGGTCTTGAAGTCGTACGACCAGAAGCGCCAGTTGGAGCCCCAGGCAACGTCCTGAATCTCTTCCTGGCTTTCGGCGTGGCTCGGATCCAGCACCGCTAAGCTGGCTTTGCCATCACCGGTGTAGCGGAATACGCCGCCTTCGAGGCCACCGGTCACGTCTTTGACGTTGAATGCCAGCGTGGCCGTGTCTTCACCTTTTGCAATCTTCGCGACACAACTAGACGGTTGGTCGAGCAGTGCTGCGCCGGCAGGTGCAAACACCCATGCAGAGAAGTAGAGCGTGCCATCTTCGGCTTGCGAAGCATGATCGAGCCCAGGGCAGGGCGCTTCGATCACTTTGACCAGCTCGTTCGTCTCCACGTCGTACACCGCGATCGATGAGGTCGGCGCGTATTCGAAGTAGTCGTCGTTCGTGTAGTAGAACGGGTGGTAGAACAGCCCGTCGCGCACGGCGACGCTGCGATCGGTGTAGCTCGCGAACGGCTTGAGGCCGTTCTTTTCTTCGAGCTCCGGCATGGGGATCGTGCCGGTGATCTTCATCGTCTTCGGGTTCCACACCACGTACTCAGTGGTGCCGTTGATGAGAAACGCCTTGTCAGGTGCGACAAACGTATTGACCCAGAAGGCCACGCTGACAGGGGCGTATTCACTGAAGTTGATAGCGACGTCCTTTACGAGCTCGTCGCCTTCCACTTTGTACTTCGTGACGGTCGACTTTTCGTCTTCCGTGATGAACACCGCGCCGTCCCACACCCACGCGTCCGCACCGCCGGTGAACTCGCGCGCGCCACTCTCGAGCGTAACGTCCTGCGGTTCGAGCTTGTCGATCACCTTCAAGTACGTCAGCGCTTCTTCCGATGACTGAAGCTGCGTCATGACCGCGTACAAACCGTCGCCGCTCTCAGCGGCAGCGTCGCTCGTGCCAGCATCGCCAGTCACAGAGCCTGCGGCTCCGCCTTTGCCACCCGAGCCACCTTGACCACCCGTGCCCGAAGAGCCGCCCTTACCACCGCTGCTGCCGCTTGTGCCGGCTGCACCCGCATCCGCGGAGGGTTCGGGATCGGGGTCATCTTCGCAAGCTGCCATAGGCGCGCTCAACAAAAGCGCCACGAGCGGTCCAACGAGCCTCGTCGAACGCGCGCTGAACACCAGTTCTTCTGCTGCTGCTTGTTTCCGAAGGGCTTCGTTGTTGTTGAACATGCGAATCTCTCGCATTTATGCGAGCGCCTGTCAACAGATCGCGCCCCCCGGATCAGTGCAGCTCCCCGGTCAATTTGAGCCAATAGCTGCGCCCTGGACGCTGCACCCCAATGAAGTCGTAGAGCCGGGCGTCGGCGAGGTTCTGCACTTCAAATGTCACTGAATAGTCAATGACTTGCGAGGCAAACATGTAGCTCACACCCAGCGTGTGCGACAGCTGTGCGGGGACCCGCTGCTTGAACTCGACGTCCCCGCGGCTCTCCCAACCTCGAAAGAAGCTGCCGACTGCGCGCGCGATGTAGAAGGGCTCGAGTCTGTGGCGGCGCTGATACGCGAAATGGAATCTTGCGCCCCAGCTGCCGAAGATCCACGGTTTGTTGGGCAAGCGGTCGCCGTTGAAGGCTGCGAACTGTCCCTCTGTGGAACGGTTGCGAAACTCTTGCAACGTCATCGATCCGTCTAATGTCAGATAGCGTCCTGGCGAGGTCCAACGCAGCGCTGTCTCGAAGCCGAGCGACGACGAGCGATAGACGTTTTCGTACTTGAAGACGCGGTCGCTGCTCAGCACGACGATCTGATTGTCGGTGTCTCGGACAAAGCCGGTCAGCTCGTAATGGAGATCCCCGATTGCTGTGCGCATCAAGTCGAGCACAGGTGTGAGGTTGACGTTGTGACTGGTCTCGGGATCGAGGTCCAAACTTGGCACGGTCTGGCCGCCGTCGCCGAAGAGCTCGTGCGCACGAGGCAAACGCACTGCGTACTCGTACGAGAGCTTGAGCATGAGCCACCGCGTGAAGCGAAAGCGCACGCCGTCGCCGATTCCGAACTGGCCGGAGCTCGTGCTTCGCGTGCGTGTCGCGCCGCGCCCGCCCACGATCTGCTGCTCGGTCCAGAGGTGATAGTGGTAGTGCTTGGCGAACAGCCGGTTCTGCAGTCGAAAGTGCGCTTCCTCCACAGGGCGCACCGCATCTGGCATCGCGAGCCAGTTTGACTCGTGCTCCAGGCCCGTCACCACAGTCAGCCGTTGGTTGAGGTTCGTGATCTCTTCCGCTTCACGCAGGTTGCGCTCGATGCGCGTCTCGCCGTCTTGGCTCGCGTACATGGGGGAGCTGGTCAGCGTGAGCAGTTGCCCCGGCGCTATCGCATAGCTCAACGATGCACGGCCCAGTGCGCTGTGCCGAAAGCTCAAGGTGTCGAACGGCCTATCACCGGTCTCGCCCGGCACCGCTTGCTTGCGGCCGCGTTGACCGAACCAGTCGTAGACCCACTCGGAGCGATCGACGAACGAGTACACGCGGTACGAATACGCGGCGATCGCATGCAGCTTGAGTTGCGGCAACAGCTCGACCTCGTAGCGTGCGGTCGAGCCGACCACGCGTTGGCCCGCGCGCGCCTCGCCGTACGGCACGGTCATGATCAAGTTGTGCTGGAGCTCGTGCGACGAGCCACCCGCGTAAGCTTGCATGAGCAAGCGACGCGCCCACGGCTTATCCACCACGCCGAGCTCCGCCGCGACGCCATACGCGCGATAGCCGTCGTGAAAGCGCGGCACCTTGCGGAGCTGACTGCGCCCTTCGGAATCCGGCACCTCGACCTCGACCTCGTAGTCGTTCTTGGCGTGATCGTAGTAGCCGACCAAGCTCGCGACAAAGCCGCTCGGCTCATGGCGATACGAGCCACCGAGGCTGATGCGTTGCGTACCAAAGGATCCGATCTCGGCCGACGCACCCACGCGATTTTCGAAGTGCTGATCGGTCACGATGTTGACCGCGCCGCCGAGCGCGTCGAGCCCGAAGCGCACCGGCACCACGCCTTTGTACACTTCGATGCGATCGGCGAGGTTCACCGGGAAGCTGCCGAGATCGGCTGTGAGGTACGAGAAGTCGAGTGGGATCGTGTCGATGAAGGTCGCGACTTGTTCGTCGGATAAGCCGTTGAGCGAGAGGCGCTCGCCCGAGCCGAGGCCGCCGCTGCGCCGCACGGATACACCGGGAATGCGCGCGAGCACTTCCGCGAGTGGTGCAGACTCACGGCGCGCTGTCTTCAAGGTCTGCACGGTGACGGCTTCGGCGGACTGCGCGATGCGCTGCGCTTCCTGTTGCTGGCCGTGCACGGTCACTTCTTCCGGCTGGTTCGCAGGGGTGCTGCTGTTGGCGGCAGGCTCCGGTGGCGCGATCACCGCGGGTTGCAGGGGCGGCAGCTCGATAGACGGTGGCGTGAACGCGATGTGTACGTTCAAGCGAGAGGCTACGGGCGCGCCCGCGCGTAGGCCTGGCGCAAAGCGATACTGCAGCGCCGCGTCGCGTGCGGCCTGGTCGAGCTCGGAGCCAGCGCTCTCGATCACTTCGGCCTCGGTGACGCGGCCCTCAGTGTCGATGGTCACGCGTACGACGACTTCGGCCGCCTCTGGCTGCAGAGTCCGCCCGGCTGGGTACGAAGCGGGTGCAGCTTCGAGCAGCGCTGGTGCTTGCAGTAGGGAGGCTGTGCCAGCGTCAGGCTCCGGCGCCTGCGCAGACGCGATCGACGACAGGAGCCATGCGGTGCCGATCAAGCACGACGTGAGCCGAGACTGCACCATGCCTGAGTTAGGTCCGCTCCCAGCGCTGCGGCTTCGTCTCGAGAGCAGACCTTCTGAGCTTGTTCACTGGGCGCACGGGGAGAGGCAGACTTGAAAACGACTTTCATGTTCGTCTATCCCATATCGCCCGCGATGTCGAGGCTGGAGCGCCTCCCCACTCTCCACGTAACCGTGGACGTAGATGGAAGTGCGGACGGTCATCGGTCACGTCGACGGTTACGGGGCGTATGGGGTCACGACTCGAGCCGGGCGCGCAGGTCATCCGGCAACGGGACTGGCTGCAGCGTTTGAGCAGAGACACACACCTGCACCAACCGCGCATAGAACGTCGGCGTGTGATCGAGCTTATGAGCGTGGACACTGAGCGTGTACGAACGCTCCCCGAGGTGCTCGACCGCCACATCGATCTCCAAGCGATCATCGTAGGTCATCGGCGACAAGTACTCGATATGGAGTAGGCGGGCCGGCGGCAGGATGCCCGTCTGGAAAGCCAGCCGCGCCGCCGACGTGCCGAGTCGGTCAGTCATGAACGCCATCGCCGCTTCGACTACAAAGTGTGCGACGCGCGGCGTGTAGACAATCCCGCCCGGGTCGCAGTCGCCGAACAGCACCGTGCGTTGCATGCGAAATCGGCGTGGCGAAGGTGCAAGCTCGAGGTCCGGTCGGACGAAGCGCACGTCGCCGATCCAGTTGCGCTTGCGACGGGCCAGTCGTGTGGTCAGGTCCTCGTCGTCGAGGTCGACGGGTTGGGTAGGGATCTGCCCAGGCTCGAGGTCGCGGAACGAGTTGACATTAACGACCGCGTACACGGCCGAGTCGATCTCACTGGTCACGACAGGCACGCCGCCGCAGCGCGTACACACATGGAACTCGGCGCTATGCGTACCAAAGGTGTAATGAGAGACCAGGCCAGCAGCCTGGACGGTCACTGCGAGCCGGCCGCTCGGGACCGAAGTCCAGCTGGCGCCGCGTGCCACACAAAACGTACAGCCGCAGCTGCGAGCGGCCAGGGTCTCGGGGTCGCCGGTCCAGCGCAGCGCGAACGAGATGTTGCCGCAATGGCATTGGCCCGAGACCAGCTGTTCCTTCATGTGCCTCCTCGCTGACGCGTTGTGCTACCGGCAAGCGATGCCGTTGGCTCCGCTCGGCTGTCCCAGACAAGCCATCGTACACCGTTTGGCCAAGCCATCGCACGCGGACCGCCGCGCGCGACGCATCCGGTCCGAGTGGCCGCTCAACTGGACGCCAGCGCGCGTTCGTGAACGCAGCACAGAGATGCGATCCGTTGCACCAGGCTGGTGCTGCGAGCCGTCATGCAACGCGCGCGACCGCCGCACCTTGTGTCATATAACAATGACACTTAGTGCGAGTTAGTCCGCTTCACGATCACTAACAGTGACAGCTTGCACGCGTTGCATGAATTGATGTTGCAAGGTTGTTGGTGACCAAGCATTACTAAGTCGTCGCATCGGCATCCGCATGCGTTTTGGGGAAGGTGACGCATTATGAACGAGTCGCTCGAGAGCACTGACACGCCCAGCGCCGAGGCAGTCGTCCTTGGCGAACAAGCCCAAGTTGCCCAACTTGTCGAAGCAGAAGCAGAGGGCAACCCCGTCGAAGTACAAGTCGAAGTAGAAGCCCAGACTGAGGCCGCTGCACCCGCAGCTGTAGAAGAAGCAGCGCCCAGTCCAGTCAGCGAAGTCGTCGCGCTTGCAGATGCGAATGCAGATGCAGCACCGGCGGTCGACGCAGCCACAACCGAACCGGCAGAACCCGTAACGACAGAAGCAGCACCCGCAGCCTTGGCGGAGGAAACTGCTCCCGAAGCGACCGAGCCTGCTGAAGCAGCAGCGCCGGAAGCCGCCGAAACAGCGACCGAGGTGTCAGCAGTAGAGGCAGCTGACACAACGCAAGATTTGCCGACCGAAGTCAGTGCAACGGAGTCAGTCGAAGTCGCAGCGGAAGAAGCTGCTACTGAGGCTCCTGTCGATGCACAACCCGCTACCGCAGAAGTTGCAGCAGCCGAGGCGCCTGCCTCGGAGCCCCCACCTGCTGTCGAAGTTTCTGAGGAAGTGACGACTCTCGATCCAAGCCTCCAAGAAGGCGGCGAAGTGGAGCCCCTGGCCGCCGCGCCGGCAACCGAAGAGTGAAGCCCCGCTGGGCGCAGAGTCACCTCATGAACCAGCACCAAGCATGAACAGTGTCCTTTGCGCCCAGCTGGCAGCGACTCGATAGTCTGATAGTTCGACGCATGACGTTCGACTGCCCGTCCGGCTGGCGCGGTTGATAGTCAGATGCTGCGCCTCTGTATAGGATACGCCCGCCTACATTGTCCGATGCGCGCAGCGGACTCCTTGCTAGCTCATTCAAGGAGAATCAGCCTTGTCGAGCGCGTTTCGCGGTACACTGGCCTTCCGCCATGTCAGCGAACATGTATACGCGCACATGGTCATCCTGCGGGGGCACGCTGCAGGTAGTGATCAGCTTGCATCGACATGACGCGCCAACGACGGACGAGTGGTACGAGTACATGCAGGCGCTCGCGATCGCGATGGTCGCGCTCAAGGGCGACAAGCGCGGCATCCGCGGCTTATCGATCAGCGACGGCGGCGGGCCGAGCGCGAAGCAGCGCGATGAGATCAACGAGTTCATGCGCCAGTTCACCGGCGGTCGCGGCACGATCTCGATCGTGACAGCGAACCCGATCGTGCGCGGCATCATCAAGGCGCTCAGCTGGTTCAACCCGCAAGCGCGGGGCTTCGCTCCCGACGAGATGCCTGCAGCCATCGAGTACCTCGGGCTGACGCCCGACCAGCGCGCCGAGTTCGAATTCACGCTCAACGAAGCCTTGCTCGCGTTCCCGATCCAGAGTGTCCGGGGCAAGCGCTACACGATGCGTCGGGGCGCCGCGGGTTAGGTCACGCTACCCGTAAGCCTAGACTAACAAGTGAACGTCACACCTGTCAGGCGCTCGCTGAGCTCCCACAGTCGCGTCGCCGCTTCGGGATCGCGGGCACGCCGCGGAATGCGGGCGGGCGAGGGCGAGCCGATCAGCTCGAAGAAGCTCGACGGTCCCCAGTAGGAGCCGTTCGCCGCGCGCGGATCGATGGCCGCGCGCACTGTAGTGAGCGCGCCACCTTGGGCGGACATCGCGAGCAGTCGGCTCGCCTGGGTGATAAACGGCGAGTCGCGCGAGAGGTCGGTGGCCGTCCAGCCGGGATGCGACGCCGTGACCGTCACCGCGCCGCCCGCTTGGCCCGTGCGCCGCGCGAGCTCAAGCGCAAAGGCGCTGTTGGCGAGCTTGCTCTGCGCGTAGCCCACCCACCCCTGATAGCTGCGTCGCTCGAAGTTTGGATCGTCGAAGTCGAGCTTGCCCGTGTGTGCGACCTGGCTCGACACCGTGACTACGCGCGAGCCAGCCGTGCGAGCGAGCAGCGGCCAAAGCCGCGCGGTCAGCGCGAAGTGGCCCAAGTGATTGGTACCGAACTGCAGCTCGAAGCCTTGCGCGGTGCGGCCAAACGGCGGGTTCATCACGCCGGCGTTGTTGATCAATACATCCAAGCGCTCAGCGTTCGCGCTGAAGCGTTCGGCAAAGCTATTAACAGAGGCCAAGTCCGAAAGGTCCAGGGACTCGACCTCGACGCGAGCGCCTGGCTGCTCACGCGTGATCTGCTCGAGCGCAGCCTGAGCTTTGCCCTGATTGCGGCAGGCCAACACCACCCGCGCCCCGCGCCGAGCAAGCATGCGCGCGGCCTCAAACCCGATGCCACAATTAGCCCCAGTAATAACAGCAGTACGCCCCGTCTGATCGGGAGCATCGTCAAGCTTCCACTTCGCCATGCGTTACTCATAACCGCACCACGCGAACCCATGTCGTCGATTGTGGGAGGCTCACGCGTTTTCGTGCGCATCCCTTGGCAGACACAGCCTGCCGACGTCGAGGGCGCCCGCTTCAACCGTGTGCTGTCGTCGTAGACGCCGACCTCGAACCAGCCATCAACCGCCTGGCCCACCGCGACCGTCGTCATCCGGCAAAAGGACCGCTCACAGTCGTCGAGCTTTTGTCTTCGACTGTGCGCTGCAAGCCGCGTTGGAGTTGGTCGGCTACTGCGTCGAGCACGCGAGGTGAACCGCTGTTGGGCTCTTCTGTATCGTTGGCGACGACTGCTGCACCGAGTAACCCGTCTTGGCCTGCCGAGGGGTGAAATAGCAGGAGCAAGCGGTAGAAGCGGGACCCGAGCACGAACAGATCGCGGGAGGCCAGGGTGGGGATTTCAGTCGGGGGCGCGGTGGTGCTTTCGGCGAGCTCTTCGAGGATGCGTTGCCTGAGCCAGAGGAATACGCGCGCATCCAAGACTTCGGTGTCTGTGGACGCTGCGCTCCGGCACGCGCCGCCGCCTTCGACCCAGTACAAGTGCCCGAGCCGCCCGCGGTGCTGCTCGATCAACACTTTCAGCGCGCGCTGCGCTAGTGCCGGCAGAGGCAAGGCCTCACTCCCTGTGAATGAGCGCGCGACGCTGAGTGAGGTGCTGTTGGCGTCGGCTTCGAGCATCGGAAGGGCGCGCGAACGCGGCCGTACGGTCATGCGCTCGTTGATCAGCGCCTCGGTGCGCGCTCGCACCACCTCGCAGTGTTGGATGAGCGAAGCGATGCCAGTGCCTTCGTACCAGCGCGCCATCTCCGCGCAGTGCTTGCGCGCGGTCGCGTGGTCCTCGCACAGCAGTGCCACGCGCACACCCGCTTCGTGCAGCTCTGCGAGCGTGAGCGGACCCTGACTCGGACGATGCAGCTCGAGCAGCGCTTCGAGTCCCGTGCGCGCTTCCTCGCCCTTGCCGAGACCGGCGAGCGCTACGAGCCGCTCGCTCTGCACCAGCAAGGTGAGCCCGGGGAAAGCCAGATCATCCGCGCTGAACTCAGCGAGCACGCGATCGCACGCTTCGAGCGCATCGGCGTTGCGACCGAGCTCGTTGTACGCACGTGCGAGCACGCCATGGCTGCGCCCCCAGCCAAAGTTGTAGCGCTTCTCTTCAGCCAAACACTTCTCCAGCCAAGGCAGCGCTTGCTGCGCGCGCCCGCGCAAGAGCAAATACGCGCCGCGGCTGCGATCCGCGAAGATCTGCAGCGTCGGCACGACTTTGCTCGCGCTGCGCAGCTGTTCGGTCACGCGCTTCATGCTCATCGCATCGTGGTGGCGCAAGCTGACAACTGTCTCGACCAGCAAGGTCCATGTCTCGTTCTGCCAGATCGCACCTTGCTGGATCGCGCGCTGTTCCGCGCACTCGCGGTAGTGCGTGTACAAGCGCGCGTTGCCTTGGTGAGCGTGGTACATCGCGCGCAATTGATCGGTGCTCATCGGGTAGAGCGCGATGCCCATGCGATCCAGGCGATCGGCGATCTTGAGCGAGCGATCATCGTCGCGCTGCGAGTCCATGATGCCCATCGCGAACACGAGGCCACTCAAGTAGCGCTCGCGTAAGTTCATCGGTAAGCCGATGATCGGCTGCTTGCTCTCGAGCATCGCGCACACGCGCACCCAGCGTGCGTGTGACTCGCCGAACGTGTCGCGTACAGCCGTGGCCAGCCCGCAGCACACAGCGTACGAGAAACCCGGGGCAAAGCGCTCGCCCAACACGCCGAATGGCTCGAGCACATCCGCTGCGCGCTGCGTGCTCGGGTAATCGTAACAAAGCCCGCTGCTGGCCGAGAGCGCGGACGCGCTCATGAACAGCAGCGTCATCGCATCGACGAAGTTGGGTGCAGGCAAGGTGCGACGAAAGCCAATGAAGCGCAGCGCGGTGACGATCAGCGCCGCGATCAGCGACAATCGCGCGCCAAGCAAACGTCGCCAGCGCAGCGCGAGATCGAGCCCGAGCAGCTGGTGCAGCGCAGCGAGCGCTGCGTCGCCATGTGCGACCGCATGCTTGCGCTCCACGAAATAGCCTGCGACCGCCAATGCAGCCAATAGCGGCGCTTGCTCGCGCACGGGCCGGTCCGCCGCGCGCAGCAGATCGAGCGCCCGCTCGATCATGGGGATCGCGGGCGCCAGCCGATCGGGCTCGCGCAACGTGATCTCCGTGACCGCGCGCGCGATGATCGCCACGGCCTTTGTATGGCCGCTCTCGAATAAATGCGTTGCCGCTGTCAGCTGCTCGAGTGCGCCTGCGCCCGCCTTGGCGAGCAGCTGCTGTCCCAGTGCGTGCAGCGCCCGGCGCTTCGCTTCCGGCGCGAGCTCCGAGCGCAGCGTTACGCGCAGCTGCTCGTGTGTGAAGCGCAGCCCGTCGCCGTCGCGCAGCATGATCTCGTGCTCGAGCAGGTCTTCGAGCGAGCGCTGCTGGCCTGCGAGACCGTTCGCGAGCGCCTGCAGCAACGCTTCCGGGATCGCGCCCGCCTGCACGCTGAGCACACGCGCCAGCTCGCGCGCTTCAGGCGTAATGCGCTGCAGCCGAGCCGAGAGCGCTTGTTGCCAGCTGCTCGGCAACGCATCCGGAAGATCTTGCGGCAAGACCCAGGTCCCGTCTGCGAAGCAGAGCACGCCGTCGCGCTCCAGCTCAGCGACCAGCTCGAGAATGTGGCCCGGCGTGCCGCGCGCAGTGCGGTGCAGGCGATGTGTCAGGCGGATCAAGTGCTCGGGCTTGCCGAACACCGATTGCAACAGCTCCAGGCAATCGGGCTCGCTGAGCGCGCGCAGGCGCGTGCGATGAGACAGCGCGAGCAGCGCCCGCGCCGCCGCGGACACCGTGTGTTGTGCAGTCGTGAGCAGGCTGCACGCGATCAGAAAGCGCGCGCCCTTTCGGTGTTGTGCGAGCCGCAATAAGAACGCGGCCGAGCCGTCGTCGAGCTGCTCCAGACCATCGATCAAGATCACGAGCGTCTGTGTGCGGCACAGCGCGAGCACCAGTTCTACCAAAGCGTTCTGGATGCGTACGCGCAGCTCGCCTGCGATCTCGGGCACCTTGTCCATGCGCACGCCGAGCCGCTCGCGCAGCGCGAGTGAGGCGTGTGCGAGCGTTTGAGCGTGCGCTGCGATGGCGTTGGGCGCTTCGCTGGGCAGCGCATCGAGCAGCTTCAGCACGAGCGCACCTGCGGCGCCGTACGGACCGGGATAGCTCGCGGCATCCACGTGCACCACACACGCGTCGGCCACGCGTGCGTCCAGTGCGAGCTCCTGCAGCATGCGCGAGCGGCCCATGCCGCTGTCGCCTTCGATCACTGCGCTTTGACCGTGCCCGCGCACCGCCAGCGTGAGCTGACGGCGCAGCCTGCGTCGCTCGCGATGGCGCCCAACAAACGCCGTGTTCTTTAGGTGCAGCTCGGTGGGATCGGCGTGCGCCGCGCTGCTCCGACCGATCAGCGTGTTCAGGCGATCGATCAGCTCGGCAGTGCTGCCCGGCCGCAGCATCGGATTCTGACTCAAGAGCGAGAGCAAGAGCGCATCGAGCTCTTCAGGGATAGGTTCGGGCACGGCGCTGGCCACTGCCGCTGAGGGCGGCCGAGGTGTGCGCTGCCACAAGTCCGGCAGGCTCGCGAGCTCGCGCGCGGGATACGCGTTGCGTCCCGTGACCAGGAAGTAACCGACGCCGCCCAACGAGTACAGATCGGAGCGCTGATCGAGCGGGCCGCCGTGGAAAGCTTCGGGTGGCAAGAGCGGAGGTGTGCCCATCACGCGTTGCGCGGGTCCGAAGGGCATCACTGCGCCGAAGTCGATCAGCTTCACGCGACCGTCCGGCGTACGCCACAGATTGCGTGGGCTGACATCGCGATGCACGAGCCCGCGTGCATGCAGCACTCCCAGCGCGAGCGCCGCATCACGCATTGCGGCGCAGGCCTCGCGAAAGCTCACCGGTGCGCGCTCGCGCAGGTCGCCGCCCAAGAGCAGCTCCATCGTGTAGAACGCGCCTTGTTCATCGCGCCCGAACTCGTATACCTCGACCGTGTGCGGATGCTTGAGGCTCGCGAGCGTCTGGTATTCACGCTCGAACAAGCTGAGCAGGTCTGAGGATGCGTTCGAGCGCAAGCGCTTGAGCGCGAGCGGCTGCCCGCTGGAGATGTCCGTTACGCGAAAAACTTGCCCTACACCACCTGCGCCGAGCGTGTCCTCGATGCGATAGCGCCCGGCGATCAGCGTCCCAATCTCGCTCGTCGCGGGCGCCTGCTCGGGACTGGGTGGCATGTTCTGGCTAGTTCCTTGGGGGCTGTGGCGCAGTCCACGCTGCGTGCTTGGCTCTCCATGGTAACGCTTTCGGCGACTTCGCGGCTCCGCAGCGCACGGCGGCCCACGCAACGCGAGGTGTTTTTGCGTGTCTGTGTGCTTGTGGCCCGGTCGCAGGTGCTCGCACAGCACCGGTGCGTCGGCGAATGTAATCCGTTTGTATGTGCGTTCATGTCACGCATTGTTTTGCAATCAGCGACCTGAGCGGACGATAGAACCTAGCTAGGAATCTATCGTACGAGGAGATGCGCATGCATGATGGAAAGAGATGGCTCGGTTGCGCGTGTTTTGTCGCGTGCGCCGTGCTGCCCGCGCTGACCCGCTCGCCGTCCACGCGGTCCAAGGCGCCACACATCTGTCTCCGTACCAGGGGCAAGTCGTGAACGTTGGCCCTGCGATCGTTACGGCCGTGCGTAGCAACGGCTTCTACATGCAAGACGAAACTCCGCTGCCAGCTGCCGTGGTGCTCGGCCAGGTGCCGGGCAGCGCAGCGCTCCACTGCAAGTGATCAGCGACGATGGCATGGCGAGCTTCGATCCCGCTTCCCGCGTATCTTCGCGTGTCCCGCGGGCTGAAGGCTACTCACTCGGCAGGAGCAGGCGCGGCTCACGGGCCTCGTAGCCGCGCCGCTCTTGCCGCCACCACAAAGCGAGCGCGCCGAGCGCCGATGCACCGGCGACCACCAGCTGCACTGCACGCAGCCCGAGGATCGCGCTGAACGCGGCCACTGCGCTCAGCCCGAGCGCAGGCGCCACAACCACCAGCGCGGCATCCGCCGTTCCCAGCTGCGCCGGTACAAGCTCGCCGAGCGCGGCGCCCACCATGTAAACAGCTTCCAGCGTCCAGACATGCGCCGGTGCGATCTGCGCGCCGAGCGTCGCCGCGATCAGCGCGAGCTGCGACGCTTGCACCAAGCGACCGAGCAGCTGCGAAAGCACCGCAAAACACAGCGCGCGCGGCGTCGACAAGAGCAGCTGCGCCAAGCGCTCGAGGCTCGCGTGCACGACAGGCAAGCGCTCACTCGCGCGCCGTGCCCAAGGGGCTGCCGCAAACAACACCACCGCGAGCACAAGGCTCAATGTCAGCGCGGCGTACGTGATCAGGCCCGCGCGCACGGTCGCGCTGACGCCGAGTGATCGACTCGGGAAATAGCTCACGATCACCCAAGAACAGTTCGCCGCCAGCACGGCCAGCTGCATCGTGGTTGCGACTGCGCTCGCGACCGGTGTGCCCACGTAGCGCGAATACAGCACCGCCTTTGCGGTCTCTGCGCTGGTGCGCCCGAGCGGCATCAGCACGTCACACGCTTGCCCCATGAGCTGACCGCGCATCAGGCGCGAAAACGGCAGCTTCGCGCCTGCACAGCCGAGCAAGCTGCGCGTGGTCAGCACCTCGCACGCGAGGCGGCACAGCTCGAGCAGCAGGATCCACGGCCAGATCCGCTCGAGCGAGCGCAGCGTGCTGCTGACGGCGGCGATGTCGAGCTGAAAGAACATGAACGCGAAGCCGGCCAAACAGGCCAGGCTCGCGAGCAGCATCAGCGCGCGCAGGGGGCTCTTGAAGCGTGAGCTTATGGGGACTTGCATCGTCTAGTGAGACGGTGACCCCGCGCTGAGTCCAGGCCGCGACGAGCCAGCGGCACGCGCGTGCCGTTCTCGCGAAGCGTGGGTGACGTGATGCTGTGAAAAAACCTACAATGTCAGCCGACGTCGAGGATCGTGCGGAGCGCTTTCAGCGTCGCGTCGTCGTTGCCGACGAGCTCGATGTCGTCCGGCGTGCTGATGCCGAGCTTGATCTCGACCGCGCGCTTCATCTGGCGCGTCTCGAAGATCTTGCCGCGGATCGGCGCGCTCGTGGAACCCGCATTCTTGAGGATCGCGACGCCGACAGCGTCGAGCGCGACGCGATCGGTCGCCGCGACGATCAAGCCGGGCTCGCGCTCGGTGCCCGAGTCGGGACCGCCGTCGATGAAGCACTTGAGCGCGTCCATCAGGATCAAGTCGGGTGTGAAGCCCTTGTTGATATCGACCACCTTCTCTTGCAGGTCCGTGTGCATGTCGGACACCAAGCCGCGGCGACTGCGCGGAGGCAGACCGGCGGCGAGCTTCATGCTGAAGGTGTAGTCGGCGAGCGTGTGCGTCTTGCAACAAGGCAAGAGGATCTTCACGCGATCCGAGCGCATGAGCTTGGGGATCTTCAAGCCGTTGGCCCAGGTCATCCCATCGAAGTTGAACTCCTCCCACTCCACGCTCGCCTCGTCGAACGAGACGAACTCGACGCCGAGCTTCGAGACCAGGTCCATCGTGCCTTTGAACTCGGTCACGGCTACCGTGGGCTGCGCGCTGAACGTGGTCGCGCCAGCGGACTCACCCACGGTGATCTTGCCGGCCATTGCCGCCCTTAGCTGCTCGACGACGATGCTTAGCGTGTCGTTGTGCGTGGTGGCGGGGAACTCATACGTGCTGTTGTAGTTCGGCTTGATGATCACGTCGCGGCCGGCTGCAAAGCCGAGCCCGCCGAACATCGTGAGCGCTTGCATGATGCCGTCCCTGCGATCGGCGGCTTTGATAATGATGACTTTGGCTTTGCCGTTTGCAGCTACGGGCGGCGTCATCGTGCCCATTGTGCCGGGGCTCGTGACCGGGGTCTGCGGGGTGGTCGGGGTGGTCGGGGTGGCCGTACCCGGGCTGGTGGCCGGCACGTTGGACGCCGTAGCCGCGTTCATCATCGGAGGAGTGACGGCCGGTGTGGCTGGAACTGCAGGGGGCACGACCGGCGTGGTAGCGACGGGGCTGGTCGGAACAACTGGAACCGTCGCGCCAGCGGCCGGGGTCCCCGCCGCGCCCGCAGGACCTGTGCTTAGGACATCTCCTCCAGGCGCCACGGCTTCACCGCAGGCAGCCGCCAGCTCCGAGGCGACGATCGCGCCGCCGACAACGGCGATGAAATCACGGCGACTGATGGTCTTGTCTGACTTGTCCATGTTCACCCTCACGCTGTGGCGCGCGTTTAGGCCCGAGGCCTCGCGCCGAGCTGACGGAACACCATAGACAACGACCGCAAAAACAACCAGAGCCGCCGCGGTCACTGCGAATCCCGAGTGCAGCTGGCAACGGCACTCTGTTCCGTGCCCATGCCCATGCCCGTGCCCGTCTGACCATTGGTCACAAGTTTCGCAATGAAGTTGGTGCTTTTGCAGACCGAGAGGCAACCGCGCGAAACGGAGCGCGAAGCAAGAGAATGAACAGGGAGTTTAGGAGCCGGAATTGGGTCCAGAGGGTGAACGGAGCGTGTAGCGAGGTTCATCGCGTAGGTCGCGAACCCAAAAAATCTCCCCGGCTCCTAAACTCCCTGTTGATCCTCCCTGTTGATCCTTCTCGACGCGGCAGGCGCACGCCGAAGACCGCGCGAGCTGCCCAGCCACAGAATCGCATGAAAACTTGCGACCAATGGTCAGCCGTGCCCGTACACGCCGCCCGTTCCCCTGTTCCCCGCTTGGAGATGAGGGAACTTTGCCCGGGCACTGATGGTCTCTGCTCACCCGCGGGCATGAGGAACGCGTACGGGCACGGGCATGTGGGAGGAGAGACCGCGCCGCGGCCCGACGTTCACGTCTGCGGGCAATTGTGATTAGGTGACTGCGATGAACCTGTGGCAGCGCCTCACTGAAGCCGTGTCCGGCCGAGCCGACTCGGACAGCCTGCGCGCGGAGATCGAGCTGCAGCAGGCCCAGCTGGTCAGCCAGGAGATCCTGCAGGCTGTGGTCGACGCGGCCCCGGTCGCGATCACCCTGCTCGACGAGCTCGGCCAGATCGTGTTCGCAAACGCGGGCGCGCGCGAGCTGTTCTTCGACAACGAGCCGCCCGAGGGCAAGAACTTCCTGAAGATGTTGGCCCATGTGCCGGCGCCGCTGCGAGCTGCACTGCTTTCCGAGTCGGATCACGTGTTCACACACGAGAGCGCGGGCGAGTCCGAGACCTATCACCTCGCGAAGCGCTTGCTGACATTCGGCGAACGACCTCACAGTTTGCTGATTGTTAGACACATGACGCTGGAGTTCGCGCGCCAGGAGAACGCGGTGCTGCGCAAGGCGATGCGGGTGATCCACCACGAGCTCGCCAACTCGCTGACGCCCGTGATCTCGCTCTTGCGTAGCGTGCGCAACAAGCTCGGCAAGCCCGAGGCCACGGCCAAGCTCGAGCAGATGCTCGGCGTGATCGAGGATCGCGTGATGCATTTGAACGCGTTTCTCACGGGCTTCGCCGCGCTCGGCCGCTTGCCCAAGCCGCGCTTGCAAGAGGTCCGTTGGGAGCAGTTCCTCGGCCAGCTGCGGCCGCTCCTGTCGGAGCAGGCCGCGATCACGATCCACGACGCGCCGGCCGCGCACGGCTGGTTCGACCCCACGCAGCTGCAGCAGGTTGTGATCAACCTTGTGAAAAACGCACGTGAAGCGGGCAGCCCCGACCAGGAGATCGTGCTCGAAGCGGCCGACGTCCCCGAGGGTGGGCAGCGCTTGAGCGTGCTCGATCGGGGGGCGGGCATGAGCGCGGAGGTCCTGGAAAACGCGATGGTTCCGCTGTTCACCACGCGCCCGAACGGGAGCGGCATGGGCCTCACGCTGTGTCGCGAGATCGCCGACGCCCACCGCGGCCACCTGCGGATCGCGCGTCGTGAAGGCGGAGGCGTGCGCCAGCTCGAGAACGCGATCGCGCGCTGCGTGGCGCTCGCGACCGGCACGGTGATCGGGCCCGAAGCTTTCAGCCTGATCCAAGGCCCGGTGAACAGCGCCGCGCCCCAAGCCGAAAACGAGAGTGTAGAAGGGCCCAGCTTCCGCGAGCAGATGGAAGCGTTCGAGCGCAACTTGCTCACCAAAGCCCTGGCAGCCACAGGCAACAACCAATCAGAAGCCGCCCGTCGCCTAGGCCTCAACCGCGCGACCCTCTACGACCGCCTAAAAAAATACGGGTTGTTGCCTGCAACGGCCTGAACGAGCTGCGGCTCAGCGCGTTAGCGCGGCGCGGACTTTCTGCGATAGAAGCGTGGCGGTGAATGGCTTTTCGAGGAATCCAGCGAGCCCTTTGCTGCTGAAGTGCCGCGTGGCTTCGAGCTCGTTGTAGCCGCTGATCAGTATGACCGGGACATCCGGGCGCGTTTGCCGGATCGCGCGCAACGTCTCCTCGCCGTTGAGCTTGGGCATGGTCATGTCGACGATCACCAGGACCACCTCATTCGCGCGCTGATTGAACAGGCGCGCGCCGGCGTCGCCGTCAGCGGCATCGATCACATGGAAGCCCATGTTTGTGAGCATGCGCCGAAGAATCTGCCGAACACTGTCGTCGTCGTCGATCAAGAGAACGAGGCCAGCTCCGCGGTAGCCTTCGTCCTCGACGCGCTTCGGTTCGGTGACGACACTGCCGGTCGTTGCGGGAAAGAACACTCTGAAAGTGCTGCCTTCGCCCTCGCTCGACTCGACTTCGATCGCGCCGCGATGCGCGCGCACGATGCCTAACACCGCCGCCAGGCCCAGACCTCTGCCCTGAAACTTGGTCGTGTAGAACGGATCGAAGATCTTGTTGACCGTGCCTGCGTTCATGCCGTGGCCGGTGTCGCGAACTTCGACATACACGTACTCGCCGGGCGCCACGCGGTCGGTCGCGAGTAACCCACGCTTGCGCGTGCCATCGAGCCACTGCTTGCCCGTAGCGACCTGCACCGTGCCGTTGTGCTCGCCGATAGCTTCCGCGCCGTTGATCACTAAGTTCATCACGATCTGCTGCAGCTGCGCAACATCGGCTTCGACCGCGGGCAAATCCGCTGCGAGCTCTAGTCGTAGCTCCACCTTCTTCGAGACAGTGGTCTGCAGTAAGCCGGCGATCTCCGACACATGCTCGGACAGATCGAGCGGATGGATCTCCAGCTGTGCTTTGCCTGAATACGCGAGCATTTGGCGCGTGAGTGCCGCCGCCCGCTGCGCGCCAGCCATCACCAGCTCGATGTCGTGATAAGCGGGACTGTCTTTGGGGAGCGTCAGCAGAGCCGAGCTCGCCGCGCCCAAGATGGGCGTGAGAATATTGTTGAAGTCATGGGCGATGCCGCCGGCGAGCAGGCCCAAGCTCTCGAGCTTCTGCACTTGGAGCAGCTGCGCTTTGAGCTTTTCTTGCTCGAGCTCCGCGCGCTTGCGTTCGCTGATGTCGAGCACGTACGCGACGCCACCGCTCGCGTTTGGCCACCAGCTCGCGGCCCCCAGCAGCACGTCGACGAAGTGGCCGGCTTTGTGGATGTACTTCTTCTCGAACGGATCGCAGCGGCCCGTCGCGCGGATCTGCTCCAGGCCTCGCGCATCGAGATAGTGGTACTCGCTCGGCGTAAGCGACAGCCAGCTGAGAGTGCCGGCGATCACATCGGCGCGGGTGTAACCGACGATGTCTAAGAACGCATCGTTGGCATCGGTCAGCGAGCCGTCAGCCTCCCAGTACACAAGGCCCACGCTGCTGGTGTTGAAGACGCCGCGCTCGCGCGCTTGCAGTGCTGTCAGCACGGCCTGCTCGTTCTGCTCGGCCTCGGCCAACACGGTGCCCACGATAAAGATCGCCTCGATCTCGCCGTTGGCACTGCGACGAGGCAAAAACGAAGTGAGGTAGCGGGTGCCGTTGATCTCTCGGGTCAGCTGAGGTGATGCGCCAGCGAATGTGGCGCGAATGGATTCGACCATTCCGGGCACCGAGTTGCCGTACAAGTCGAAGATAGTCTTGCCGGGCGGAGCACCAGGGTCGGATGCGCGTGGAGGGTTGGGATCGGGATCGAGTAAGAAGCGGCCTGCTTTGTCGATCACGCCGACGCGTACGGGTGCTCCGTTGAGCACCGCGCTCAGGACTTCTTCGGTCGTAATGGCCCCCCAGGACGACATGGCGGCTGAGCGTAGCGCGTACGCGCAGGCCAACCAAGCGTCTACCTAGGACTCCTAGGCGCACATCCTGCGTGCATAGCCCGCGGCCATGCCGCTGGTGGCTGCTATTCGAGCTGGGGTTCCTGCTCGTCGTTCTGGGCTGGAACGAGGCGATGCCAGCTGATCGTCCGCACGCAGGTGTTGTAGCGCAGCACAGCTTCGTCGTTGCCTTCGGCTGCGAGCTCGTTGGCATCGTCGTAGAACTTCATTGCCTCGCATAGGTACGCGTAGGCGGACCCGTTCGCGCCAGGATGACCGAGCTCCAGCTGGTGACGCGCAAACCGCTCCGCGATGATGCCAGCGAAGTATTTCTGCTCGTAGGAGCTGAGCCGCGGCAAGATCTGCCTCGCTTGCTCCATGCGCCGGGCCGCACCATCTGTCGCGAACTGATCGGTCAGCGCCAGCAACCAAGTTTTCAACGCCGTGTGATGGTCCGGCTCGATCTCGAGCACGTCGAGGCAAATGCTCTCGGCTGCACGTGGCTCGTTCAGAAGGCGGTAGTGGTCCGCCTTGGCCAGGGCGGCCGGGATGGACTGCTTAGAGATGGACTTGAGCTTGAACAACGCTGCCTCCTCTCGTCGCGGCCTGGCGACGTTCCTCGAACAGCTTATCCGAGCGGCGCGTGGAACGCCCCTCGTAGGTACGGGTGAGCACGCGCCCTGCCTACGCGTAGAACAGGCGAACGTTCCTCAGCTCAAGAACTCTCTTCGATGAAAGACGCACCCGACGCTGCGGCTGGCTGCAGCGCATAGGTGGACGCGGTCGAGGTCACGCCTTGCATGCTGCCACGCTTGCTCAGGGGATGAGCAGCGGCCAGACGTCGGTGCGGGCTTTGTTGCCGAGCAGGATGTCGGAGTGCGCGTAGCCTTTGACTACGTGCGTTTCGACGTTTGAATTCCCGGCGTCGCGTGCTGCGTTCGCTCCGTAGTATTGCTCGCCGTAGCCGAGCTCGGTGTTTACCCAGAGAAATGGGCATTGGATGCTCGTCCACGCGATCTGATATGTGTTGTGGCCTGCGACCGCTGCCCAGTAGTCGCGGCTGTAGGCCGTGGGGACCATGCCGCTACCAACTGCAGCTGCAGATTCCTTCAGTCGAGCCTTGTCCACATGAGTCAGCTCGAAAGTGTCCTCGCGCGGGTTGTCTTGCAGCGTGTATGTGCCGGCGAGATAGCTCGCGTGCAATGGCCAATCGAACTTCAGGCCGCTGAGCAAGGAGTGCAAGCCTGGCATGGCCGAGGTCTCGATCATCGAATAGTAATACAGCCCCTCGTTCGTGAAGTTCCCACGGCGGTCGCTCACGAGAGCGCGCGCAAAACCTGAGTCGGCGATACGCTCAGCGTCAGACCAAGTCCCGAGGTTGCTGGCGCCAGAGCCCATGGGCTCGAAGTATGTGCCCAGCCCGAGCAGCTGATCGTAAGCAGAATACGTGCGCTGCGCGAGACGGATAGACTGCGCTTCGGTCCGTGGATCGAAGGTGTAGATGTCCAAGATGATCAAGCGCGCGAGCTCGTCCGAGAAGGTCGCGCCGTAGTCGAGCGCGAGCGATGCACCGTACGAGTGACCGAGCACTTCGTACGGCAGCTCGAGCTCACGCTGCACGGCTTCGATCACATGCCGCACATCTGTGCGGTGTTTTGTCATACCCCAGCCGCGTGCGAACCTTGTGTCGTTGATTGCCGCTGGAACATTGTCCGCGCGCGGTGTGATGCCGACGATCACATAACCATGCTCACGAAAATAGTGCGCGATGTTGTCGCTGTGAGGCGTGAAGAAAGCGGCTTGGAAGTTCGTTCCCCCACCGGGAAAGAAGTAGATCACCTTAGTGGGCGTTCCGTCATGGCTAGCGACGATGTCGACTGTGAGGGGGTATTGTTCATCGAACAGTTGGTGCTCGGTCCACAACCAGTTGGGTTGTTCCTCGCGCGCCACCTCACTGAGCTCGCCCACTGTTGCGAGCGCGCGCGTGATGCGCGTATGGGCGCTCTCGTCCTGCGCAGCCGCATCGTGCGTGGCAAATGCAGCGCACATCAGCCACGTCAGACAACAGATGAGGTGAGCGCGTGCATCGAGCTTCATCACCGAACCTCCAAAGCGCTCGACCGAATGAACACTGCGTCAGTCGAACTGGGATGAACTGTTGGTAGTCGCAACGATGTCGAATGACCAGCGACGTGATCTGCAAAGTGAACCTCGGTCCGTCGAGCATGGCGGCCTCTTCCGAGCCGGACTGACGGCGTCGGGTTTCGCTTGATTCTGCCAAATGTGGCGGCTTCGTTTTGGCTGCCGGGGTGCAATGCCCTGGTGTCAGCGGATGGCTGCGACTACAACCCCAGCACTGCAGCTCACAGCGGCAAGCGCTGTTACGAGGACGTCATGCGCCGTTCGGCATTGCACTTGGTTTCAGGGGTTGTCTTCTTGTGGGTCTCAGGTGCTTGCGCGAGCGAGCCGGCGCACCCTGTGCCCGCGGTGGCGTCGCTGTTTACCGACAGCGCGCGCGTGCTCAGCATCATCGCGCACCAGGACGACGACATCTTTGCGATGACTCCGGACCTATGGAACACGGTTCGCGCCAATCGTGTTGTGCGCACGGTGGTCTTTACGGCGGGTGACGCGAACCTGCCGTGCAACGAGTACGTGGTAGAGCGCGGCGTTGGCCAGATGTTGGCCTACGAGGCCATGGCCGGTGTTTCTTACGGTGGCCACTGGCCCTCCGAGCTCGAGGTGGTCGCAGGCAAGACTGTGCTGACGTATCGGATGCCAGATCCCACGCGCGATCTAAGTATTGTGTACATAGGTCTATCTAACAATGAGGCGCTCGATCTCGAGCACCTCTGGAACGACCTCGATGGAACACACACGATCCACAGTCTGGATACGCGCATCGCGCCGCAGCAGAGCTACACGCGCAGCGAGCTCATCGAGCTGGTGCGCCAGCTGATCAGCGACTTTGTGCCCACGCACTTGAACCTCATGGACGCCGGCAAGACCTGGCCGCTGACCAACTATCCGAACGAGCACACTGACCACGTGCATGGCGCGCTGTTCGCGCTGTCTGCCTTGGCGCGTGTCCCGGAACAGCCCGCGACGCTGCGCATGTACCGGACCTACAACAGTGTGTTCGAGGTGCAGAACGTCGCCACGGTCGACGTGGAGAATAAGCACAAGCTGTATGACGCCTACGCGCCGCACGACGGCTTTCTCTGCCAAGGCGTGACGCACACGTCAGTGTGCAACTCGCTGGAGATGTGCCAAGACCCTGGTCACACGATCTACGGGCCATTCGAGCACATACAATATCCGATCGCGATCCTGAAGGGCAGCGAAGGTGTGGTCCGCGGTCCCGGTGATCGTTGCCTGTTGGTGAACGGCGCGCAGTTGTCACTCGGTGCGTGTACCGGGAGCTTGCCCAAGTGGTCATTTCCGAACGACGGAACGCTGCGCGTCGCTGGCATGTGCGTCAGCACGAGCAGCGAGCTTGCGCCTGCAGCCATCCGCGGCGCCAGCCTGCGTTTGGAGGCGTGCGACGTCAACGCACCTCGTCAGCGCTTCGCGCTCACGGGACAGGGCCAGCTGCGTGGGCCCGATGCGACATGCGTGACAGCCGCAACGCCCAGCGAGCTGAAGCTGAGCGAATGCGCGGACGACAGCCACATGCTCGGCTTCGCGCTCAACTTTGCAGCTGCTCCGTACGTAGCCAGCAGCGGCACTGACTTCGACAACATCCCGGACGAGCCACAGTATTACCGCTCGCTCAGCTACGGCGATCTCGATGGCGATCTGGACTCGGACGTGTGCGTCCGGCGCGCAGACGGCGTGTATTGCGCCACAAACCAAGCCGGAGCCTTCAGCAGCTACGCGCGTCGCACCGAAGCGTTCGCGGATGCGGCTGGCTACGCTGCCGCTGGCAGCGGCAGCACCTTGCAACTCGCAGATCTGGATGGCGATGGGCGCGCCGACCTGTGCGCGCGCAAGGACACCGGCATCTACTGCGCGCGCAACACCAGCGACGGCACGAGCTTCGATGCACCCAGCAAGCGCACGAACGGCGATGACTTCGGCGACCTGGTGGGCTACGGCGTCGACGACACGTTCTACGGCAGCATTCGCTTCGTAGATGTCGACGGTGACGAGCGGCTGGACGTGTGCGGCCGAAACAGCCGCGGCATCGAGTGCGCGAGCGGAACAGGCACGGGCACTTTCAGCGCGGTCAGTCAGCGCCAGGATGTCGAATTCAGCGACGCGCTCGGCTGGCTCGACTCTGCCTCGGGCAGCACGCTGCAGTACGCAGATCTCGACGGCGACGGCCTACAGGACGTGTGCGGCCGCGGTGCCGCAGGGATGATCTGCATGCTCGGCACAGGCTCGAATGCAGCCGACAGCGGCTTCGAGCGCGCGCACGTCTGGAGCCACACCGATGACTTCGGCAATGCACAGGGCTGGCATACCAGCACTGCCTACTACAGCTCGATCAAGCTAGGCGACATCAACGGCGACGGTCTCGCTGATGTCTGCGGCCGCAAAGCGGACGGCGTGTGGTGTGGCTTTTCCACCGGCCAAGCGTTTGCGCGTTCACGACAGGTCATCCCTGCCGATCCATTCAGCGATGCCAGTTACGAAGCTGCAGCCAGCGGCGGCAGCCTCGCGCTGCTCCGACTCGATGACGACGATCACCTCGACCTGTGCCTACGCGGCTCCTTCAGCCCCGCGAGCGGCAGCGGGTTGCGCTGCGCGCTCGCGCCCTGAGCGATTCTCCTACCCATCGCGTTGCCGATGCGGCTCGTGTTATGAGTGGATGCTCCCGGATCCCTTGCGGAAACACGTCGGTGACCACAAGTACTGTGGGAGCTGGCGCGGCGAAGTGAGGCGTTCCGGAGCAGGCGTGTCGCATTGCGCCTCCGCTCGGCCTGTTCGGACTCCGGTCCACAGCCCACACCGCCAACACGGCTAAAAGGAGAAGCACCATGAGAATTGCGATGCGAGAGGTCTGTTTGTGCTGTGCGCTTGCCACAGCGAGCGCACTTGGCTGCGGTGGTGATAAGCCAGCGGCTCCAGCGACGCCGCCTCCAGCGGCGCCCACAGCGCCGAGCACACCAGAAGCGCAGCCGACCACTGCAGCGCCTGCCATGCCTGCGCCCGTGGAGGTCGCGCCCGATGAGGCAGGCACTGTGCATCTGACCGCGGCAGATCAGATGCGCTTCAGCGCCGGAAAGATAAAAGTCAAAGCTGGGCAGCCGATCACGATCGAGCTGAAGAACATCGGCACGCTCGCGAAGGAAGCGATGGGCCACAACCTCTTGGTGCTCAAGCCCGGCACGGACCCGATGGCGTTTGCCATGAAGGCGATCGCTGCTAAGGCCACCGACTACGTGCCTACCGAAGGCGCTGACCAGATCATCGCGCACACCAAGCTGCTCGGGCCTGGCGAGTCAGACACGGTCAAGATCGCTTCGCTGGCGGCCGGGACGTATCCCTTTGTGTGCACGTTTCCAGGTCACGCGGCCATCATGAATGGCCAGCTGGTCGTGGAGTAGTTACTTCTTCTGCGTGGGATCTACGACCTGGCCGGAGAACAACACCACTCCGTTTAGGTCGTGGATGAAGAACAGGAATGGTCGATCGACGTTGAGCTCGCCAATGTCGGTCGGTGCCGAAGTGCCAGTGAGTGCGACCGCGGTGGCGGCAGCAGCTTCGGTACCTGCTTCGTCGACGCCAATGAACGCTTGCTGGAAGACGTCGCTGATCCACACTCGGTCCAGCGTCTTACCGTACGTTGCGCTGGCGCAAACTGTGCCACCACACGTGCTGCAGCCATGAGCGGCACGCGCACGCGCCGACATTATTCTCCGAGTTTTCCAGCGCTCCCTGTAGACTCCGCCCCATGGCGAACGACCAGTCCGGCTTCGAGCTCCCGACCGCAGTCACGATGAAGCGCTTCCAGTCCGAGCTGGTGGTGGCATGGGCGGTCGTCGCCGTGGCAGCGGTCTTGTTGGCGATTCGCTACGCCGACATGCCAGGCCTGATTCCGGTCTACCGAGATGCCAGCGGGCATGCTGCAGTGTTCGCTCCCAAGAGCGCTGCCATTGTCTTTCGCATCGTTGCCATGGGCGCCGCGCAGCTTGGCGCGACGTCAGTGATGTGGATGCATGCGCGAGCCGTTCGCAACACGGGTTGGGCAAAGTTCTGGGTGTACGCAGGGCTGGCCGCCGCCGCAAAGACGCTCGTCGAATGCGTGCAGTACGCTGCGCTCGGGACGCCGCTCGCACGTCAGCCTGCGGCGCTGTGGTTCTACGCTGCGCTCTTGCCAGTGCTGATCTTCTTCGGGCTGGCCGCAAACTTGTGGCGCACGGGACAGGTGGCGACCCGTGCTGCAACGGGGCTCAAACTGCGGACAGTCGTCGCGCTGTGCATGTGGCTCGGCCTCTGGTTTGGATTTGCGACGCTGCCGAAGTGGCTGGGCTGAGCGAGTGATCGACTTCACAGGTCACCCCGATGTAGGCGTGGGCTCCCTACTCGCTAAGGAGGGTGAGTTCGTGAAAGAATGAACGTCGCACATGTTAGACCAACCACGCAGACCGCTGGAGCGGTGGCCCGTGCAGCACCGCGACGACAGCTACGGGTTCGCTTGGTATTGCGGCCGCGGGATCATCGTCTCGCAAGTAATCTACCCGCACGGCTCGGCGGCGGCGGCGCGCAATTATCATTCATTCGAGGAGAAAGTACTTCGCGAACGCTCCGCGGAGCTCGCGCGTCACGGAGGGCTCTTCGTCGTGCACGACTGGCGCGCGATGCAGACCTACGATTCCGACGCGCGGCGCATCTGGCAAGAGCGCATGCGTGAGCGACAGAAGGGCTACCTGCGAGGCTCTGTGGTGTGTGTGGCAAAAGCCGGGGCGCTGCTCAAAATGGCTGTCCAAGCTGCGAACATGATCACGAGCCTAGTCCACGGCGTACGCGTCGAGCTCTCCGAAGACTTGGACCACGTCCTGCAAGAACACGCGATCGACGGCCCACGCAGCAGCTAGGCCGCGTGCGCTCAGATCAACGGCAGACTTGGTCTGTGCAAGTGCCGCTCGCGCACTCGTTGCTGCCGCTGCAGGCTGCACCCGTGGCCAGCTTGCTCACGCACTGCTCGCTGCCGTCGTCGTTTTGCTTGCAGTAACCGAATTGAGAACAGAATCCTTCCCCACAACGCTCACCCGGGCCTGGAAAACACGGCCCGTCGATTACTGCGATCCAGCTGCCGCCCTCGCAGATCAAGCCCACGCCCTCGCTGCACACGCCTGGAGTTTCAGGCTCACAAGCGCAGCCCACGGCGTCTTCCTCGTACGCGCCATCGAGATTCTTCCCAGGTGCATAACATGGGTCTGACCCGGGCGAGCCATGGCACCCTGCCAACAACAGCCCTGCCATCACACACCTGTTCAGCATGGTTTGTGTCATGCCGACAATGCTCCCAATCGTCAGCAAATATGCCTGCGACTTACATCACACTTTGCAGCGAATGTTGTGTCCAAGCGCGTGGTAGCTACCACAAGAGCAAAGTTGCCTGGCCTAGGTAGGCCGCACCAACGGTGTAGACGATCGCGCGGCTGTAGCGGCGAAAGTTGGCGTCGGTCATGCGCTTGAGGATGATGGTGCCAAGCTTTGTGCCTAGCAGCGTCATCGCGAATACGGCGACGAGCAGCCCAGGCTGGACGGTGCCGGCGCCGAGCGCGGGTACGAAGTAGGCGAGCTTGAGCAAGTGCGAGAAGGTTTGCGTGACGGCTTTGGTCGCAACGACTTGTTCGCGATCCAACCGCGAGTCGATGAATGCTAGATCGAGCAGCGGTCCTGCTGCGCCCGCCGTCAGCTGCATCGCGGCTACGGCGATGCCGGTGAGTACCGCTGCCCCCGGGCGCTCGAAGTCGAATATGCGCGCGGGCAAGAGCGCAGCCAAGAACGGCGCGATACCGAGGCCCAGAAATACCAGCCACTGCGGCGGCACGTAGTGCAAGCTATACAGCGCGGCAAAGGCCAAGAGCGCGCCGATCACGTAGCGCCAAATGCCGGGCCAGTACACCGAGCGACGCAGGAACAACGCACGCGACACATTCGACACCAGCTGCGTGCCACCGTGCATGACCATCGCGAGCGGGACCGGTAAAAGCGCTGCGTACACACCCATCAGCAAGCTGCCGCCAACCATTCCAAACACAGCAGAGAGCGCAGCGGTGAACAGCGACGTCAGGCTCAGGATCAGGACCAACATTTGCCAACGAGCTTGGCTCGAGCGCATACTTTCCATAAGCGAATAGATGGAAATGGATCTAGTCGGATTGGGAATATGATCGAGCGGCTGGAAGCGCTGGCGGCGCTGCAACGTACCGGAACGCTTGGGCGCGCCGCCGTGCAGCTGCGGATCACACAGTCCGCGGCGAGCAAGCGTATCGCTGCGCTGGAGGCTGAGCTGGGTAGGGTGCTGGTCGAGCCGCAGGGGCGCAAGCTGCGCTTGACTGCGGACGCTGAGCGCTTGCTCGAGGAGGCGCGTCCGCTGCTTACGCGCCTGCGTGAGGTGCTCGCCGCACAGACGACCGCGCGTCCGAAGCCGCTGCTGATAGCGGCGACCGATTCGCTGCTCGCCTCGTGGTTGCCAGCGAGCCTACGCAGCGCGCTCGATCGTATGCCTGAGCTCAGCGTGGAGCTGCACGCGCATCGCGGCCCGATGCTGCTCGAGCGCGTACGCTCGGGCGACTACGCGATCGGCTTGTGCCCCGCGCTGCCCGGCGACAAAGATCTTGTCGTGCGTGAGCTGGCGCGTGAGCCGATGGTGATCGTGCCCGCGCGGCTCGAGCCTCTGCCGCAAGCGCAGCAAGTCGAAGTCTGGGCGATCGAGACGCAATCGCTCACTTGGGAGGCGATCGCCGCGCGCTTGCCGCGGGTCAAGCGCAGCACCGGTTTTTCGATCCAGGTGGTCTCGCGCGTGGAGTCGTTCACGGCGCTGGTGCAGCTCGCGCGCGCGGGCTTTGCGAATGCGCTCGTGCCGATCGGGGTGGCGCGCGAGCTCGGTGTTCCGAGCCAGCGGCTCGTGCCCTTGGGTGATCTCAGCCGGCCGATTGCAGCTGTCGGCCGCCGCACCGCGTTCAAACAAGCGGCGGCCTCCAACTTACTCGCGGAGCTCGCGAAGTCGTTCGAACAAATGCAGAAGGCAGGCTTTCGTGACTGAGTGGCTATGCGTGCGCGCATGCGCTAGACCACCGCGCCCACATCGCCCACAGAGAGCTCGCTGAGACCGAGCCTGCCCCGTCCACCCCGGCTTACCAGCGGAGCTCAGCCCGCCGCGCTGAGCCGCTCTCAGGGGCTGTTGAGCAGCTTTGCGGCGAGCTCGCGCCAGCGCGGGAGCTCGCCGCCCATGCCAGCTTTTTCGAGGAACGCGACGTCGAGCTTTCGGTCGCGCGCGGTGTTCGTGTTCTTGTATTCGGTCTGATCGACCAGCGCGTCTGCCGCGTGCACGGCAGCGAGCACCGGCCAGCTCTCGGCCGAGGCGTTGCTCGGCATGTGGTGATAAGCGACGGTCTCGACCATCGTGAGTGGCAAGCCCCACGAGCCGAGCAGATACGCGCCGACCTCGCCGTGCGTCGTGCCGAAGTGCTCGATCTCGACCTCGTAGAGCGGGCGCTGCGTTTGACGCTGGTCTTCAAGCACGCGCTCGAAGCGCGCGGTCGCGCCGACTGCGAGCACCAGCTTCCCGACGTCGTGCAGCACCGCGGAGGCAAACGCTTCGGCGCTGAGTGTGACGTCGCTGAGCATCTGCTTGGCCAGGCGCGCCGTGAGAAAAGAGTGCTGCTGCACCGAATCGATCGAGAACCCGTTGCAGGGCGGCACCTTGAGCGTATCGAACGCATGCACCGAGAGCGTGAGCGCTTTGAGCAGCTCCAAGCCGAGCCGCCCGACCGCTTGCTGCACCGTGCTCACGCGTCGCGCCGCGCCGAAATACGCGGAGTTCACGAGCTGCAGCACCTTGAGCGACATCGCTGGATCGCGCTCGACGATCGCTGAGATCTCGGAGAGCGAGGTCTCCGACTTCTCTGCCGCGATGGTCAGCTCCCAATACGTGCTCGGCGCAGAAGGCAAGCGGTCGATGCCACCCACGATCGTGCGGATCTGTGCGTCGGCGAGCCGGCTCTGCAGCTGATTGACGCGCTCGATCACCGAGACCAGCAGCTCGGGATCACACGGCTTACTCAAGAACTGATGCGCGTTGGGCAGTGAACGCAGCACACTGTCGCGATCGGCTTGGCCCGACAGGATGATGCGTGCGCTCCCGGCGAAGTGCTCTTTCACATGGGCGAGCAACGCGGCGCCATCCATGCCCGGCATCCGCATGTCCGTGACCACGGCGTCGAAAGGCTTTTCTTGCATGCGCTCGATCGCTACGCGCGCGTCGTTGACGAAGCACATGTCCCAGCGCTTGCGTTGTTTGCGCAGCACATCGCGTAGACCATCGAGCAGCTGCTGCTCATCATCGACGAACAGAACTCGGATCATGCCTCGACCCCGTCGCCGGCGCGCCCGGCGATCGGAAGGCGTATGAGGAACGTGGTGCCTACGCCGAGCTTCGTTTCGAAAGTCAGGTCGCCGCTGTGCTTGTCCTTGACGACTTGCCAAGCGAGCGCGAGGCCTAAGCCCGTGCCTTTGCCGACCTCTTTCGTCGTGAAGAACGGCTCGAAGAGTCGGCTGCGCGCGTGCTCGGGAATGCCTCCGCCGGTGTCCGAGATCGCGATGACGACGCTGTCGCCTTGCGTGTACGTGCGCACAGTGATGGTCCCGCGGTTTTCGGTGTTCGCGACCACGTCGCTGATCGCATGGGCCGCGTTGACAACTATATTGAGCACAACCTGGTTGATCTCGTTGATGTGACAGTTGACGCTCGGCAAGTCGCCGAAGTCCGTCACCAGGTCCGCGACGTACTTGTACTCGCTGCGCGCCACGGTCAGCGTCGCGTTGATCGCGCGGTTCAGATCGACAGGGCTCATGTCGGTGCCCGCAGGATGCGAGAACTCCTTCATCGAACGCACGATCGTGGTCACGCGCGACAAACCGTCCACGCAGCGGTCGAACGCCTTGGGCATATTCTCGACGAGGTATTCGAGATCCGCTTGCTCTTCGAGCTCGTGAGACAACGCGAGCAACGGCTGGAGTGTTTCGGGCGGCTCGCGGTTTTCGATGCAGTCGCGGATCTGCATGAGCACGCCCAGGAGCACAGATGCTTCTTGCTGCGAGGTGCGTAGGAAATCGACGCTGTCGCCCACGAACTGGATCGGCGTGTTGATCTCGTGCGCGACGCCAGCTGCCATCGTGCCGAGCGCAGCCATGTGCTGCGCGCTGAACAGCTCTTGCTGTGCCCGCTTGGCATCAGACACGTCTTGCGAAACGATCAGCGCGCCGGTGATCTGCGTGCCGCTGCCGATCGGGCCCAAGTACAGCGTGGACCAGGTCGTGCGGCCATCCTGATGCACGATCGTAACGTCTTGCGTTTGCGCTGCACCACCACCGAGCACGATGCGCAGCGCCTGCGCGATCGCAGCGTGAGAAGAGCTGGGAAAGTGGACGCGCCAGCCTTCGCCCACGTTGCTCCGCGTGTGCGTGTCGCGATTGACGAACTTGACCTCACCGTTTTGATCGACAGCGATCACGAGCGCAGGCACGTATGCGAGCACAGCTTCCAGCTGCTCGCGCGACTGGATGGCTTCGGACTCAGCGGCAGCGGCGCGGTGCTCTGCGCGTTGCCGAAGCTCCGCCGTTGCCAGCTGCACGCCCGCGACCTCGAGCCACGACAAGAGCGAGTAGTCCGGCCACTGGCACATCCTGCCCGAGACCTCGAGCACCGCGAGCACGTCGTCATCGTACTTCACGGCGAACGCGAAGCCGCTGCAGAAGCCTGCCGCTCCCAGCGGCCCAGGCAGGCGCGATTCATCGGCAGCATTAGGCTCGGCCGCGATCCACTCGGATTTACGCGAGCTCCAGACGCGACCCGGCATGCCTTGTTCGGGGCCCCAGCGCAGGCGCAGCTCTGTCTCCTCGAGCTCCTTGAGCTTGAGCGCAGGGCGTGTCCACACGTCGGCGCAGCGCAGCTCCCAAGTGCTGGGATCAGGGATCCAAATGGCCATGAAGTCCCACTCGAGCTCCGTGCAGATGATCAACGCGAGCTCGCGGCAAGACACCAGCAACGACGTGTGCGCGGCGAAGCTGTTGGTGACACAAGCCTGGATGCGCGAGCGCGCGAGCGCGAGCTGCTGCGAGGTGTAGTCGATGTGCGTGAGCACCACGCCCGAGCCGGGCCCCGGCGGGCGGCGCGCTTGCAAGTGCATCCAACGCAGCTGCGCGGGAGAGTGGCAGTCGTAGAGCAGCTCGAAGAAGTCGCTTTGTCCGGCCACGAGCGCGCGGATGCCTTGTGCGACTCTGTGCGCCCAGTCGTGGGGGCTCTTGTCGCAAGCGTCGAGGTAGCTCGCGCCGAGTCCGACGCAGGTCGATTCGTAGGCTGCGTTCTCCTCGATGAAGCTGCGCCAAGCGTCGTTGATGTACGTGACCTCGCCGCGCTCGTTCAGTTGCACGAGTCCGACCGATGCGCCCTCGAGGTGCGTCGGCTCTGCTAGAGGCACCGCTGCTGAGCTCGCGGGCTCGCGCATGACCAGCACAACACCCGCTTGACCGGGCAATGACGCGCTGACGCTCAGGTCGACCCAGAACTCTTCGCCCGACTTGCGACGTGCTCGGGTCAGCTCGTACATGCTGGTGCGGTCGCCTTGGGCTGACGGGCGCGTACCGAAGTGCACGCCGTCTGCTGTCGCTGGCGGCGGCAGGATCAGCTCGAGCTCGACCCCACGCAGCTCGCCCTTGCTGTAGCCGAACAGGCGTTGCGCGCTCGCGTTGACGAAGTAGATGCGCCCCCGCGCGTCGATCACGACCACGGCTTCAGCGATCAACTCGAGCAGCACATCGGGGGTGGCAGCACCAGCCGTCTGGGGCGCGTCGTCCAATCTTTCCGATCGTATCTGCGCCACCTGTAAGGGTGCTCCTGTTAGCTGACGTCAGTCAGTTTTGCGAATCACACGCAGGGGCTCGATCACATAGCCGTGACGATAGGCACGCGCGCGTGCCAAGAAACTTTGTGTCACCTCGAAACCCCGCGGTACCAGAAGTGTACCGTGCTCCGTGCGAACATCATCCGCGAACACCATGCCCTCGCGCACTTCGGTCAGCGGCATTAGCTCGATCTTGCCACCCACTCCCGAGCTAGCGAGTGCAGCTACCGTACGCTCTCCATATCGGTCTTTGCGTTTCTCTAACTGTCCAATGGCTACTGCAAGGGGGGTGCCCGTGTGCTCGAGCGCGTCGGCATCGCGCGCGAGCAGCAGAATCTGCGCGCCTGGATCGGTGCACTTCGCATCCGGGCCGGCTTGAGTAGCTGTTTCGACCGCTTCCAAGATCGACAAGACCGGTTCGAGTCGCGGAATATCCGAGAGCAAGGTGCGCCCGACGCGGCTCATGGACGCCACGGTCGCTTGCTCTTCCAGGTCGAGCGGCGCGCCCGAGAAGTACTTCCTCGCGGTCTCTTCGGACAGTGTGATCGCGCCGAGATCAGACAGCATCGCCGCGACTTCGATGTGCCAGCGATCAGTAAGCTGCAAACGGTTACACATGGCGATGACGCGCGAGCGCACGCGGGTCGCGCGGCCGAACGCGAGCGGGCTAGTCAACGCTAGGATATCGGTCAGCGCGCTCACCGCACCGCGCAGCGTCTTCTCGAGCAGTGTCTTCTCGACATTCAGCAGGTTGTACTGCTTAACCGCATCCTCGATGTGCGTAAGCAGTTGGCCCGCTGGACACGGCTTCGTGAGAAAGCGGAAAATCTGGCCGGTGTTCACAGCGGCGATGGCTGATTCCATATCCGCGTGGCCAGTTAGAAGGATACGCACTGTGTCGGGTGACAGCTCACGCACCTTTGACAAGAACACCGCGCCGTTCATCAACGGCATGCGCATGTCCGAGACGACGACCGCAAAGGGTCCTCGGGCGACAAAAGTCTCGAGTGCTTGCTGACCGTTGGTGTTGGTGAAGACCTCGTAGCGCTTACGCAAATGGCGCTCGAGGCCTTCTAGCAGTGCGGGCTCATCATCTAGACACAACACGCGCGGACGCTCAGTCGCGACGACCATCACTACCTCCGAGTTGAACGCTCGACAGCCGTAGTGAGGGCAGCGCAGCGCGTCCTTGGCAAGCCATCCCAAATCCCCCCATGAGCGGTTCCTAAATGGGCCCCAGCAACAGGGGTTACGGCCGAACCCCGGCTAAGCTTTAGTGCCAGCCAACGCCATCAGTTGCAGCTGTAGGCGGCACCCCCGCGCTCACCTACGCCAGCATACCTCGCGAGTCACTTCATGGGATCACACCTATTGGGACTGTCTCCACGTCGGACCTGTGCGACGCAACGCGATGCGTGTGCTCGCGTATGTCACGAATGCGGCTGCAGCTCCGAACGGGATGTCTTAGGAGTTGAACAGCCCGTACCCCACCCACGCAGGTGTCAACGCCAAGAGCGCGCCTGCTGCGAAACCCGCACGCGGTCCGGCGATGCGGCGCTGGACGCGAGCGCTGATGTGTGTGCAGCTGATGGCGGCGGACTTGCGGTGGCATTTCCCGCTGCTGCTCAAAGCTGGCAGTCCTCCGCTCGACGTACCGATGCAAGACCACGCGGGTCGGCAGCTGCTCGCGATAGTGACCTTTTGATCAGTGCAGAGGTGCAGACCAGCGTCATCAAAGTCGCTGGCTGGGATCGCAAGGCGCTCGCGCAGCTGTTCGATCGCTAGGCGATCTGCCTCTAGCCGTGTGCGGGCTGGTTGTGGTGCGGCGAGATCTGGTCTCGCCGCCCTCTTGTGCTTTTTTCGTTGACCAACCCCGATCTGCACCAACATATTGTGCCGGTGCTGGTGACCGAAGCCCTTCGAGGCCGAGGTCTGAAAAGGGAATCCGGTGTGAATCCGGAGCTGCCCCGCAGCGGTGAGCGAGAACGAAAGTCGTCAGGGCACTGGAGCGCGGTCAAACGCGTGCTGGGAAGCGACGATGAGTAGGCAAGGCGACTGATGTCGTCGTGCTCGCGAGTCCGAAGACCTGCCAACACCCAAGCTCACGACAGGAGTTTGGTCGCGACCTTGAAGCCTCGCGGGAAGGCACGTTGGTCCGAGTACACGTGTGATCGCTGATCATGTGATCGCACACGTGCGCGCGGCCCTTTGTGCTGAGCTTGCGATCCTTCACGTCGCCCCACGAGGGATCGGGGCGAGGTCGGGCTCGTCGAGCTGCGTCGCGCGCTCGCGTCCGTACCTCCTCCGTCTTTGGCCGTTACGCGTAGTGCCAAACACCGGACGAGGAGGATCGATGCTCAGCGAAAATACAGTGGTCGGCGCACACCATCCCACGAGCTCGCAGCCACGAGCGGCAGCGGACAGCGACTACCCGCAGTCGCCCATGCGCGTCACGAAGCGCAGCGGCGATCATGAGCCGGTCGACCTCAACAAGATCGTGCGCGCGGTCAGCCGCTGCTGTGTAGGGTTACGTGAGGTCGACCCCATGCGCGTCGCGACCAAGACCATCAGTGGTCTGTACGACGGCGCGACCACACGTGAGCTCGATCAGCTATCGATCCAGACGGCGGCTGCGCTGATCGTCGAGGAGCCAGAGTACGCGAAGCTCGCGGCGCATTTGCTGGGCACGTACGTCGACAAAGAGGTCAACACGCAGGAGATCCATGCGTTTTCGCAGTCGATCGCGCGTGGCCACGAGCTGGGCTTGATCAATGAGAGGTTGCGCGAGTTCGTGCAGCGCAACGCGCGCAAGCTGAACAACGCGCTCGTCGAGGAGCGCACCCGCGGCTTCGAGTATTTTGGTCTGCGCACGCTGTACGATCGCTATCTCTTGAAGCATCCGCAGACGCGGCTCGTGATCGAAACGCCGCAGCAGTTCTTCATGCGCATCGCGTGTGCGCTCTCCGAGTCTCCCACGGATGCGCTCGAGCTGTACGACGCGTTCTCCACGCTGTCGTACATCCCCAGTTCCCCCACACTGTTCAATGCGGGCACGCGCCACGAGCAGCTGTCGAGCTGTTTTCTCCTCGACTCGCCCACGGACGAGCTGGAGAAGATCTATCAGCGCTACACGGACGTCGCGTTGCTCTCGAAGTTCTCGGGCGGCATCGGCCTCGCGTATCACCGCGTGCGCTCTCGCGGATCGCTGATCGCGAGCACCAATGGTCATTCGAACGGCATCGTGCCGTGGCTAAAGACGCTCGACGCATCGGTCGCAGCGGTCAACCAAGGTGGCAAGCGTCGCGGTGCGTGCTGCGTGTATCTGGAGCCGTGGCACGCCGACATCGAAGAGTTCTTAGAGCTGCGCGACAACACCGGCGATGATGCTCGGCGCACGCACAACTTGAACCTCGCCAACTGGATCCCTGACTTGTTCATGCGTCGCGTCTCGAGCGACGGCAGCTGGAGCCTGTTCGATCCGAAAGCTGTGCCGGAGCTTCCGGACCTGTTCGGTCCGGAGTTCGAACGTGCCTACGAAAAGGCCGAAGCCGCAGGGCTCGCTGTGCGCACGGTCAAAGCGCGTGAGCTTTACGCGCGTATGATGCGGACGTTGGCGCAGACCGGCAACGGCTGGATGACGTTCAAAGACAAGTCAAACCTCGCGTGCAATCAAACGGCGAAGCCCGGACGCACGGTGCACTTGTCGAACCTGTGCACGGAGATCTTGGAGGTCACCTCTGAGGGCGAGACCGCGGTGTGCAACCTCGGCTCGATCAACCTAGCGCAGCACATGCGCAAGAGTGCTGACGGCTTAGCGTTCGATTTCGAGAAGCTCGCGACGACTGTGCGCGTGGCGGTGCGGCAGCTGGATCGTGTAATCGATCTGAACTTCTATCCGATCGCGAACGCCAAGAGCTCGAACCTGCACTGGCGCCCGATCGGTCTCGGATTCATGGGCCTGCAGGACGTGTTCTTTCAGCTGAAGCTGCCGTTCGATGCGCCCGAAGCACGCGCGCTTTCACGGCGGATCTCCGAGGAGATCTATTATCACGCGCTCGCGATGTCTGCGGATCTCGCGGAACAACTGGGTGCGCATCCCGCGTTCCCGGAGACGCGTGCGGCGGCGGGCGAGCTGCAGTTCGACGCCTGGAATGTTCAGCCTGATGACAGCGCGCGTTGGCAAGCGCTGCGCGAACGGGTGCAGCGTGTGGGTCTGCGTAACTCGCTCTTGTGTGCGATCGCACCCACGGCGACGATCGCGTCGATCGCAGGATGTTACGAGTGCATCGAGCCCCAGATCTCAAACTTGTTCAAGCGCGAGACGCTGTCCGGCGACTTCATGCAGGTCAACCGCTACCTCGTGCAGGACCTCAAGCAGCTCGGCGTGTGGAACGAGAGCACACGCGCCAAGCTGAAGCTGGCGGAAGGCTCGGTGCAAGGGTTGCAAGAGGTACCAGAAACATTGCGCACACTCTATCGCACGGCTTGGGAAGTGCCGATGCGCGCGCTGATCGACATGGCCGCTGAGCGCGGCGCGTTCATCGACCAGAGCCAATCGCTGAATTTGTTCATCGAGAGCCCGAACATCGGCCAGCTGTCATCGATGTATTTCTATGCATGGCAGCGCGGGCTGAAGACCACTTACTACTTACGCTCGCGTCCTGCGACGCGCATCGCCAAGGCCACTGTCGAGAACAACAACACCTTGGCTAGCGCAGAATCCGCAGTCGTGTGCTCGCTCGAAAATCCTGAAGCTTGTGAGGCCTGCCAATGAGTAGCGCACGTCCGCAGAAACTGCTCGACCCTGGGCATTGCTTGAGCCTGCGCCCGATGGTGTATCCGAAGTTCTTCGAGATGTACCGCGACGCAATCAAGAACACTTGGACCGTGGAAGAGGTCGATTTCTCCACCGACGTCGCTGACCTGCAAGGGAAGCTGTCGGCGGCGGAGCGGCACATGGTGCAACGCCTGACCGCGTTCTTTGCGACCGGTGACTCGATCGTGTCGAACAACCTGGTGCTCAGCTTGTACCGGCACATCAATGCGCCGGAAGCGCGTATGTACTTGTCGCGTCAGCTGTATGAAGAAGCGCTGCACGTGCAGTTCTACCTGACGCTGCTCGACACTTATGTGCCCGACCCTGTGGAGCGTCAGCGCGCGTTTACTGCGGTCGAGAACATCCCATCGATCCGTCACAAGGCCGAGTTTTGTATGCGTTGGCTGGACGCGATGGCCGACGTTCCCCGGCTCGATACGCGCGAGCAGAAGAGGACGTTCCTCTTGAACTTGATCTGCTTCGCCGCGTGCGTGGAAGGTTTGTTCTTCTTCGGCGCGTTCGCCTACGTGTATTTTCTGCGCTCGCGTGGTCTCTTGCACGGACTTGCTGCGGGCACCAACTGGGTTTTCCGCGATGAGAGCGCGCACATGGCATTCGCGTTCGAGGTGATCCACACCATCCGCCGCGAGCAACCCGAGTTGTTCGACGACGCGCTCGCGGAGGACGTCGCGCAGATGCTCGACGAAGCCGTCAGCTGCGAGACGCAGTTCGCAGCTGATCTGCTCTCGGGCGGCATTCCGGGTCTGTCGGTGCGGGACGTACGGACTTACTTGGAGTACTGCGCGGACCAACGCTTGCGCACGCTTGGTTTTACGAAGCGCTACGGCAGCCGGAACCCATTCGACTTCATGGATCTGCAAGACGTTCAGGAAGTCACGAACTTCTTCGAACGGCGGGTCTCTGCTTATCAGGTTGGTGTGGTCGGGGAAGTTGTTCTCGACGGGGCGTTTTGAGCAAAGCGTTTCTAGGACCGCGGCTGCGTCGCCTGCGCGAAGAGCGTGGGCTGACGCAGGTCGCTGTCGCCAAAGCGGTAGGCGTTTCACCGAGCTACTACAATCAGCTGGAGAATGATCAGCGGCCGCTCACAGCTTCACTGCAGCTGCGCATCAGCTCGGCATTTGGCATCGACCTGCAGATGTTTGCAGAAGACGACGAAGGTCGTCTGTTTGCGGGGTTGCGCGAGGCGATCAGCTTGTCGTCGCCGAAGACCGTCGTGAGCGCCACCGAGCTGCGAGAGTTCGCGCACAATCACCCGGAGATCGCGGAAGCGCTGCTGAACATCCACACGCGCCAGCGCGACGCGAGCGAGCGCGCCGAAGCCTTGGCACACACACTCGGCTCGCGTGCGGGTGAGCCTGCGCCGCCGCTCGCACCGCACGAAGAGGTGCGGGACTTCTTTTACGCGCGGCACAACTACGTCGCTCAGCTGGACGAGCTCGCCGAGCGGCTCGCGCGCGACCTGTCGCTCGCGCCGGGCGAGAATACGCCTAAGCTGATCGCATATCTCAGGGGTAGGCACAATGTCAGTGTGCAGCTGGTAGCGGCGGAAGACCGCGCTTCACACAAGCGACGCTACGATCCAGCCGCGCGCGTGTTGCAGCTGCCGACCCAGCTCTTGCCGCCTGCGCGCGCATTCCAGCTGGCGACGCAGCTCGCGTTACTCGAGGCGCCTGAGCTCATCCATGAGATCGCTGATGAAGGTGGCTTCTCGAGCGAAGAAGCGCGTGCGCTTGCCCGGATCGGCTTGGCCAACCACTTCGCGGGTGCGTTGCTCTTGCCGTACATCGCGTTTTTGGCTGCTGCTGAGCAGTGGCGTTACGACATCGACAGGTTACGCCGGCACTTCCAAGTCAGCTACGAGACCACTTGTCATCGCCTGAGCACGCTGCAGCGGCCGAGGAAGAAGGGTGTGCCGTTCTTCTTCATGCGCGTCGACCGCGCAGGCAACATCTCGAAGCGCCAGTCCGCGACGGACTTTCACTTCTCGCGCGTCGGGGGGACATGTCCGCTGTGGAACGTCTACGAAGCTTTCGCACAACCCGGTCGCATCTTGCGGCAGCTCGCGCAAATGCCTGATGGCCGCACGTACTTGTGGATCGCGCGCGCGGTGTCCCGCGTGGGCGGCGGCTTCGGAACGCCTGACACCATCTTCTCGATCGGCCTCGGCTGCGACGTGCGCCACGCCGCGCGCCTCGTCTACGCACAAGGCTTAGACCTCACCCATCCCGCCGGGGCCACGCCCATCGGCATGGGCTGCAAAGTCTGTGAACGCCGCAACTGCACGCAACGCGCCTTCCCCCCGGTCGGCCACCCGCTCGTCGTCAGCGAGCACGAGAGCTCCGCCGACCCCTACACATTTGCAACGCGCAAACCGCGCTCTTGACGTGTACCAGTTAGTTCAACTAAGCAGCGATATCGAGTTCGGGTCGATGGCTTCACATGTGTGGTGCCGGAGACAGGAGGCAGCAGCCTCCGAACAGGGAAGTCGGTTCAAGGCCGACGCGGTCCCGCCACGGTAGGCGATCTTACTGCTCCACTCACGAAGCCACTGGCTGCAAAGCTGGGAAGGCAGTGGAGACACGGTCGCGAGCCCGGAGACCTACCCGTCCTCTTCACCCGCAAGCCTCGGGACATGGGCGAGTCGGGCCGAAGTCACGGGCTTTGTGCGTGCGCTTCCGTCCAACCAGCCGTGTCGCGAGACCGAAAGGCTCGCCCCGTGACATTGACACGTAGTCTGTTTGGATCCTTCATCGTGCTGTGTCTGCTCGGACAGTCACAAGCTCAAGCCCAACAATCAGATGCCGGCCCGCCCGCTGAGCCGCCGCCGAAAGCAGCAACTCCAGAGCAGCCGCCAGCGGCGGACGCTGCTCCCGTGGAAGTGCCTGTAGCGGTCATCGCGCCGCCCGAAACTTCCGAGCCCGAGCCCGAGCCCGGTACTCACTACAGCGCTCACGCCCGCGCCGACCGCACCGGCGCCTCGGAAACCCCCCGCTACGGCACCGGCTCGAAACAAGGCGTCCCGCTCGACGAGCAAGCCGCCTCCGTCAGCGTCATCGAATCAGAGACCCTGCGCGTACGCGGTGTAAACAACCTCGACGAAGCGCTCACGCTCACCCCGGGCGTAACGCCCACCTGGCAATACGGCGGCTTTCTCCACATCCGCATGCGCGGCAACCAGGCCGTTACACTCTTCGACGGCTACCGCGACAGTCGCTCGATCTTCGCAGACTCCGCACCGCAACAAGGCCTCTTCGATGTCGAGCGCATCGAGGTGCTGCGAGGCCCAGCATCGGTGCTCTACGGCTACGGCGCAGTGGGCGGCGTGGTGAACTTGGTCCGCAAACAAGCGTCACGACGCAACGCGTACGAGCTCGACTTCGGCATGGGCTTGCCAGATCAGCTGCTCTTGCACGCGGGCGCGCAAGGCTCGATCGGCGAGCACCTGTCGTATCGCTTCGACATCGGCCGCATGCAACGCACCGACTATCGCGGCGCGAGCACGGAGCGCAATCAAGTCTCGGGCGTGCTGCGCTACACGCCAACGAACAAGCATACGTTCGATCTACGTTTTTCGTACGCGCTCGACCACTACAACACCGACGTGGGTATCCCCACGATCGAGAACCCGCGGCGCCGCGGACGTTGGGGCCTGCCTCCGAGCACGCGCACGGAGAATCGCTACAGCACAGCGAACGACTACTTCGACTACCAACGTTTCGACACCAGCCTCGACTACCGTTTCGATATGACCGACGACACGTACCTGCGCGCGCACGCCGGCACGACATATGACGATTACGAATATCTCGCGGCCGAGACGCTGACGTACGTGCCTCGCATGGGCATGATGCCTGCGAGCGTCAACCGCGAATACCTGCCGTTTCGGCGCATCTGGAAGCCGATCGTCGGGCAGCTCGAGCTGCACAGCGATCAGAACACGGGACCGCTGCAGCACAAGCTGGTGTTCGGCTACGAGATCAACTACTTCGGCGGCAACACGCGCAACGCCGACACGGGCGAGGCTGTGCCGGGCTCAGTCGACTTCACATATCCGATCGACGCCGCTGAGCCGGTCGCATTTCAGACCACGTCGATCAATCGCTATCGTCACCTCACGCACTCGGTGTACGGCTTCGACCACATCAAGCTGCTGGAGAACTTGATCGTCACCGGCGGCGTACGCTTCGACACTGTGCGCAGCCGCGTCGCACGCGACTTTGTCGACCGCTTCTCGGGCGCAGTGACCGACGAGCCCGAGGTCGGTGGCCGCCGCCCTGTGCTGCGCACACATCGCGAAGCGCTCACCGGCCAAGCGGGCGTGGTGTTCACGCCTTGGCAGCCAGTGACTGCATACGTGGGCTATTCCAGCTCGTTCAAGCCGGTGTTCATCCGGCCTGGCGAGCGCGAGGTCAACGACTGGGATCCCGAGCGCGGTCAACAAGTCGAAGGCGGTGTGCGTGCGCGCATCGAGGCGGATGAGCATCGTGTCGATCTAGACGCAGCGGTGTATTGGCTCGAGAAGCGAAACGTAGTCATCCCACGCGGCGCGGACGACTTCACACAAGCCGGTAAACAACGCAGCCAAGGCATCGATCTAGCGCTCGCCTACCACGCGCCACAGTGGATCGACCTGAGCGCGGGCTACTCGCTGACCGACGCGACATTCCGCAATTTCATCAACGCCGATCCGGTGACAGGTGAGAACAAGGATCTGCGCGGCAAGTACCTCGCGTTCACGCCGCAGCACAGCGCGACCGCTTGGCTAGGCATCCGCGTGACCGAGCAAATCGGAATCGGCGTCGGCGGCCGCTTCATGGCCAAACAATACGCTGATCCCGAAAACCGCGTACCGATGCCCGACTACGCCCTGCTCGACGCGTCAGCATGGTGGAAGACCGATCGCGCCACCGTAAACATCAGCGTACGCAACGTGCTCGACGAACGCGGCTACTACAGCTCAGCGATCAACCAATGGGCCCCCAACCCCCAAGTAACACCAGGCCCAGGCCGCGAAGTCCTCTGCACCCTCAAGCTGCAGCTCTAAGCGGCAAGCCAGCGCTCCCCGATCTCATCGCCGGTGCAGCACGCCAGGTCGATGAGATCGGGCGACAACGGCTCACCGCCAAGCAACAGTCAGGCGGCAAGAGGGTTAGGCGTGACGGCGAAGCCGACCGCCCCCGACAAGCCTGCCGCTGACGGCGGCCGCGAGCGAACCTTCTCCGAGCTCGCTCGTGTCGCGCAGCAACAATCGCACGGTCCGGAGCCAGTGGCCTTCTAAGCCAAAGGTTCGCAGCTCGGCGCAGAGATGAACAAACAGCCGTGGCAGGCGGCGCCTTCGAGGTGACGCTCTGCTCGGTCGTTTGCCGGCGAGTGAGAGGCACATACCGGGTCGTTCGAACACAGCCGCCCGTTCTCGTACGCGCGGCTACGCGCATTGCTGCAAGCTGGAACGCGGAGCGTAGCCGCGTGACGAACCGCTTCGAATGTATTGCTGACCTAACCTCGACGTTCAGCGTCCTCGGCTACCCAGGTCTCTTGTAGAAGTTAGAGCGCCGAACGTGGGCGGCTGGTCGGCGCACAGCGCGCAAGGATGACCTTCCAACCGTTCCGAGCCGCAGCTGCCTCAATGACGATGTTCGCCACTTCAGTGGGATCTACGCGTTCCTCGGAGATGCGCACGCCGCTCGCGTACTCTGCGGCGAGTGCTCTGCGCTCGGCCGGGCTCGTCGAGCGCGCCAGGAGACACGAATATGCTTCGCACGAATACGCGAAGGTCTCGCGCTTGCGGAACTCGATGTCGAGTAGCCACTCTTTGGTCCTGGTTTCGCGGAGACCCACGGTGGCACGCTTGCAGTTGTGGAAGATGTGCGCGGCTTCGTGGACGATAAAATCGGCGAATGGATCGTCCTCGGCGAAGTACTCGGGCGAGACGTAGCAGGTGGTCTCCTCGCTCAACCCGACGAGGCTCGGCGCATCGTCGCTCAACAGATCGGCGCCGAGACTCGCGAGGTACAAGTTGGCGAGCGTCCAGGCTGAGTGATCGTAGCCGTGCTTGAAGATGAGCGCCTCGACATTCGCGCTCGTGAGGAACACAACGGACTTTTCGAGCGTCGCCAGCACCGCGTCCTGCTCGATGCGCGGGAAGAGCCCACGAACCATTGGCTCCACCTTCGCTCGGGTGAGCGCGACACTGTCGGTCGGCGCGGCTGTGGCCAAGTGGGCGCTTAGGGTTTCAGCCCATGCGCCTTTGAATGTTGCTGGGTGACGAGGGACGTGGTTGGTCTTGGATCGACACTGTGACTTGGTATGCCAGAGAACCTGGACAGGGGGAGCGCACCAAAGACGGGCCGAACTCGACCGTGAGCGAGCATGGAGGCAGGCCGGTAGAGTTCGAGGGCACTTTGTGCAAGCACCGCGAGTCGCGACAAAGCATGCCTTGCGGTCAGGGCTTTTTGGGGGCTTCTGATTGGCGGGCTTCGGTGGCTTTTGCGATTTCTGCGCGGTGCTTTTCGAATGTTTGGCGCATCGCGATTTCGGTTTTGCCTAACAGTTCTTTTTTGTTGTCGGTGTAGTAGGTCAGCGATTGGCTGCGCCACTCGTTTTCTTGGTTCAGCGCAGGCAGCACGTGGCGCGCGAACAACTCGTAGCTGTGTTTGGTGCGCTCGAAGTTTGCCCAGTTGTGCGCGAGCATCAGGAACGAACCGAAGTCCGTGACCTTCGCGCGCAAGCGCTTGAGCTGTGCGATCGCGTCGTCGGGGGTGCCGATGACCGCGCGCCCCGAGTCGACCATCGCTTGCGCCGGCGTGCGCGAGCCGAGGTCGGCGCCTGCCGCAGTCGGGTTCACACGCGCGAAGTAGCCGATCCACTTCTCGAGCCCGTGCTCGACGTCTTTCATCGCTTGTTCGCGTGTCTCCGCGAGGTGCATTGGCCCGACCAGGCGCATCATGCTGCGATCCAAGGTGTGCCCGTGTTGCTGCGCCACGTCGGTCGCGATGCGCCAGTTCGTATCGAGCGCGTCGTAACCTTCCAACACCGTGGCAGCCACGCACAACAAGCCGATGCCGTGCTTACCGGCGAGCGTCGCACCTGAAGGCGTGATGGTGCTCGCAACCGCGAACTCGGGCCGCGGTCGCGTGTACGGTCGCAGCTGGCAGCGCGCGTTCTTGAGTGAGTACCAATCGGTCTTCTCGGTGACCGTCTCGCCCGCGATCAGCCGCAAAATCACATCCAGTGACTCGGCCATGCGAGTGCGCTGCTGATCCACCGGGATGTCGAGCATCTCAGCGTCGGTCGGCAGGAGCCCGGGACCGACGCCAAACATCGCGCGGCCGCGCGTCATGTGATCGAGCTGGATGATGCGGTCGGCCACCATCAGCGGGTTGTGATAGGGCAACGAAATCACGCCCGTGCCGAGCCGAATGCGCCGCGTACGTTGGGCCGCGGCTGCGATAAACAGCTCGGGCGAGGCGATGATCTCGAAGCCCGCAGAGTGGTGCTCGCCGACCCAGGCTTCGTCGAAGCCCAGGTCGTCGAGGTGCTCCATCAAATCCAAATCGCGCTGGATCGCCAGCGTGGGATCCTCGTCCACAGGGTGGAAGGGCGCGAGAAACACGCCTGCGCGCAGGCGTTGTGAGCTGGGCTGATCGGGCATGCCGCGATGCCTACCGCGGCCGCCTACAGGTTGCAACCAACCGTGTCAGCGCGGGCTGCGAGCCTTGTGGTGGTCGACAATGCCCCGCGCCCACTTCAGCAGGGCTTCCGAGCTCTGCGAGTCTTGGCTTATCAGCTGGACCCAGAAGCCGTTGCCCCCGGACACCACCGACACCGTCACGTTCTTGACGTTCGGGCTATCGCAGCTGGCCGTGCCGTCAGCCTGCGAAGCGTGTGCGGCAGCGAGTGCATGCTGGACGCTGGCCGTGAGCCACTCCTTGGTCAGCCCTTCGCGCGCTGGCACAAACAGCTGCGCACCGCCGAGATAACTGTAAGAACCGTAGTCGAAGCCGTTCTCTGCGACGTAAGGCTGGACTGCCACCGGCGCGTACTTGTCGAACACACAAGTTTGTGGGCTTGCAGCTTTTGCGCTCGAAAGCGCGGTGCCGAACAAGAGCGAAGCCGCGAGCGCAGGTGTGAGGATCTTGGACATAAACATGAGGTCTTCTCCGATGTGGTAGTCGCCTAGTTGCGCGATCTATTAGGCCCTCGGGTCACAACCGCAAGTGATCATCGCCTGCAGCCAACAGCTGCAGTGTCGTGCGATCGGTGCACAGCTCACGCCAGCGGCTTCGCCAGATAGAGCGCGCTTTCGCCCGGCATGTACGGTCCGTAGTACAGAAAATCTACGCCACACAGGGAATAGCCGAGTCGCTCATACGCAAGCACGCCGGGCACATTGACGTTGCTCGTCTCCAGCCAGACCTGTGACGCACCAACATCGCGCCCATGCTGCTCGACCTGTTGGAGGAGCGCTCGACCCACGCCACGTCGCCGAAAGGCCGGTTCGATATACAAGAACCAGAGCACCAAGCGCTGCTGCCAAGGCACGTGCTCGACGGTCGCAAAGCCACACACCGTACCGTCTACCTCAGCAACCCATCCACGTTTCCAGCTCGCCCACGGCGCGAAGATCTCCTCGATCGAATAGCGTTTGGTCATCGGCTGCGGCAGCGTTTGCAGCTCGAGCGCGATGCCCCGACCGCTTCTAACAATCTCGAAGATCGCGTCGGTCTCGAAGCCAGTATCGATCGCTTCGACAGCAGCACGATCTTTTCGTCGATTTAGCTCACGTATGTGGAGAGACACGATTACTCCAACAAGCCCAGCGCGACGAGCTCGCGACGCAACACGTCCGGGCTGGTGAAGTGGAGCGAATGTAAGCCAACGGCGGCGCCACCGGCTACGTTGTGTGGTGCGTCGTCGATGAAGATGGTTTGCTCGGGCTGCAAACCGTGAGTGCTCAGCAGATGGTGATAGAACGCAGGATCGGGCTTGATCAACTTCAACTCGCCGGAGACCGCGATGTCCGCAAACCAGCTGAGGAACTCGAAGCGCTTCAGCGCGTAGGGGAACGTCTCGATGGACCAATTGGTCAGCGCGTACACGGGCGTGCCACGCGCGCGCAGCTCCGCGAGGATGTCGACGCTGCCCTGGATCGCGCCCGACATCATGTCATCGAAGCCGGGTAACCAGGCCTCGATGTGATCGCGAAGCTGCGGATGGCTGCGGCAAAGCAGCTCGCTTGCCTCTGCGAATGTGCGGCCAGCGTCTTGCCGGATGTTCCAGTCCGGTGTGCATACGTGCGTGAGAAAGTGCTCCATCGCCGCTTCGTCGTTGCCGAAGCGCTTGCTGTACAAATACCGCGGGTTCCAGTCGATAAGGACTCCACCCAGGTCAAATATAACAGCGGTGTGCATGCCGCGAGTCTAGCACTCGCGTGTGCTCAGCGATGGGTGCGTTTGTCGAAGCTGCCGCAGTCCGATGCGAGCTCGTCGCGAACAGGTGACACCGCTCATTCGAATGTCAGCGTTTGGAAAACTTGCAGGGCTGTGCGCTGGGCTTCCGCCGAATCGCAGCGAGCGTACATCGTGAGCTTCACACCCGCTCCGGCGGGCAGCTCAGCGAAGTGAATCGCAGCGCCGTAAGGTTCTGACTCCCCCGTGGGTCCGAAAGTAGCGATCTGCGCGCTCTGACCTCCGATCTGCTCGGCCCACGTGCGATATTCCGGCTCAGCAGCAGATTGATCGACCGGGCCTGAGTACCAACCGTAGTCTGCGCTGTAGCTGCAGCCATCAGCTCCGTATTGCACGACGCAAGAATCGGTGCCTTGTACAGGCGTCTCGGTGATGTCGCGCGGAACGCGAACGCACATTTTGTCGAAACCAGCTCCCAATCGTCGCCAGGCACGCACGTATCTGCACGACCATCGCCCGCGCGACACTCGCCGTTGCCAGCGAAGCTCGCTGCCAACAACACCACGGCGATGCCCATAGTTGCGATTGATCTGTGCATAGCCGCTCCATAGAGCAAACCGCGTGCCCACTGGGAATGCGCCAGGCAGGCCCGCGGCGCGAGCGACGGCGACGTGATTGTTGACTACGTAAAGGCGTTAGAGGCCCGGTTTCGTATGTCGAGGAGTAACTCGCTGGGTCGTGTGTGTTTGGAGGCGTTTGCACACTTGGCCGCCAGCTGCTTTCAGGTCGGACCTGCGTGGCGGCTGGCAGGGGTGCCTCATGTGCAGCTGATGGCGGCTGACTTTCCGGTTTCTCGGAATGTGTAGGCGGCGCGGCCCCATCTTCCAAAATCGGCGTGTTGTCGCTGGCGTTCAAAGTTTGTTGTTCGCAAAATCCGCAGCTCGCGCGATCCTGGCCTCTGAAATGCAATGGCTGCTTGCACAGGAGCGACGTCAAATGCGAATGCAAGCCAGAAGAAGTTGGGTGCTGCTGACAAGCTTTGCCGCTTGCGCCGGGCTCGCCGCGCTGCCCGTGTTTGCAGTGGAGCCACCTGCGGTGAACACCGAGGTGCAGCCGCAGGACGATGTTCTGTCACAGGACAACACACGCGTTGGGTATCTCATCAAGATGCTCGAAGGCTCGTCGCAGTTTCGTGTGCGCGCCCTCGCTGCCAGCGCGCTCGGCCAACTGGAGCCATCGTCAGCTGCACGCCGCGCGCTCACTAACGCGTTGCGCGATGAGTACCCCGCGGTGCGCGCTGCCGCCGCGGCGGCGCTTGGACGCATCGGCGAACCGAAGCAGGTGAGCGCGCTGCGCGAGCTCGAGCGCGACCCCGAGGAACCGGTCCGCCACGCGGCGCACGCATCCATCGGCAAGCTCGCTATCTCGATCGAAGAGTTCCCTGCAGTGTTCTACCCGGGCGCTCCAGGTTCGACTCGTCTATAGCGCGCGCAGCTTCGTTGCCGCGCTGACCATGTTCTTTAGCGCAGGAATTACCTCGGCCCACCCGCGCGTCTTGAGGCCGCAATCGGGGTTTACCCACAAGCGCTCGGCTGGAATGCGCTCAGCAGCCTTCTGCATCAGCGCGATAATCTGCTGCTCGGTCGGCACGTTCGGCGAGTGGATGTCGTAAACGCCCGGACCGATCTCGTTCGGATAGTCAAAACTCTTGAATGCTTCCAAGAGCTCCATGTCAGAGCGTGAAGTCTCGATGGTAATCACGTCCGCGTCCATCGCCGCGATCGCCTCGATGATGTCGTTGAACTCCGAATAACACATGTGCGTGTGGATCTGTGTTGTGTCCTCGACGCCATTGGCGGCGATGCGATACGCGTCGACGGCCCAGCGCAGGTAGTCTTGCCACTCGGAGCGGCGCAGCGGCAATCCCTCGCGCAAGGCTGCTTCGTCGATCTGGATGATGTGCACGCCGGCACGCTCGAGATCCTGCACCTCCTGCCGGATCGCGAGCGCGAGCTGATAACACGACACAGCGCGCGGCTGGTCGTCGCGCACGAAAGACCAGTTCAAGATGGTCACTGGGCCGGTCAGCATGCCTTTCATCGGACGTCGTGTGAGCGACTGCGCGTACTGAGTCCATGCGACAGTCATCGGCGCGGGGCGGCTGATATCGCCGAACAAGATGGGCGGCTTGACGCAACGAGAGCCGTACGACTGCACCCAGCCGAGCTCGCTGAATGCATAGCCTTTGAGTTGCTCGCCGAAATACTCGACCATGTCGTTGCGTTCAGCTTCGCCGTGCACGAGCACATCGAGCCCGAGCGCTTCCTGCTCGCGCACCGCGCGCTCGATCTCACGCTCCATCGCGGTCCTGTACGTAGCTTCAGCGAGCATGCCCGCGCGATAGTCGCTGCGTGCCTTGCGGATCTCCGCTGTCTGGGGGAACGAACCTATGGTCGTTGTGGGAAACTTGGGCAGCGCAAACGCTCGCTGTTGCAAGCTGGCGCGCACAGGGTAGGGCGACTTGCGCTTGCCGAGATTCGCGTTCAACGCCGCAACCGCCGCTTGCACGTGGGGGTTGTGCACGCGCTGCGAGCTGCGCCGGCTGTGCTGCGCCCGCCTGCTCTCGTCGAGCTGCGTGCGCACCGCGTCACGACCACGATTGAGCGCGCTGGTGAGCGTCTGAATCTCCTCGAGCTTTTGCTGCGCGAATGCGAGCCAAGAGCGCAGCTCACCGTCAAGCTTGTGCTCGTTCGCCACGTCGACCGGCACATGCAGCAGCGAGCACGAAGGCGCGATCCACAAGCGATCGCGCAGCACCTCATGGATCGGCTCGAGTCGCGCGAGGATGCTCTCGAGATCGGCGCGCCAGATGTTGCGACCGTTTACGACACCGAGCGAGAGCACGCGCCCCTCGGGCAGCTTGGCGAGCACGGCCTCGATCTCGTTGTTTGCGTTCACCGCGTCGAGGTGAAGGCCATCGACTGGAAGGCTCGCTGCGAGCGCCAGGTTCCCGCTCAGGCGCCCGAAGTAGGTGGCGATGAGCAGCTTGGGCCCGGTGCCGCTGAGCGCCTCGTAGGCCGTCTCGAACGCGGCCTGCCAAGGCGCGTCGAGCTCGGTCACGAGCACCGGCTCATCGACCTGCACCCACTGCACGCCAGCCGCGGCGAGCGCCTCGAGTAAGGCACGGTACACCGGCAACAGCTTCGGCAAGAGCGCGAGCTTGTCTGACTCGTCCTTCGCTTTGCCGATCGCGAGGTAGGTCACCGGCCCGACGATCACCGGCTTCGCCGAGATACCTTGCGCGCGAGCTTCCGCGACCTCTCTGAGCAAGCGCGTAGCCTCGAGCGCGAAGGTTGTGTCAGCTGACAGCTCGGGAACGATGTAGTGGTAGTTCGTGTCGAACCACTTGGTCATCTCACCAGCGTGCACGCCGGCGCCGCTCTCGGCTGCAGCACGACCGCGTGCAACACGAAAGTACGCGTCGAGCGGCTCGCCCTCGCCCCTGCGCGCGCGAGCTGGCACGTTGCCGAGCATAAAGCTCGCGTCTAACACGTGATCGTAAAACGAGAAGTCACCTACAGGTACAAGGTCAAGCTGAGCTTGGCGCTGCCAGCTCAGCTTACGCTGTTGCGCGCCAGCGGCTTCGAGCTCCGCCTGCGAGGAACCCCCTTTCCAGTGCTTCTCCAGAGCGAACTTGAGCTCGCGGTGTGCGCCGACGCGAGGAAAACCGAGGTTGTGAGATCGAGCCATGCCTGAATCCTCCAAGTACGTACGAGCACTCTAGGCCCGAAGCATGCATGAAGGAAAATGGTGCTTTCTCATGTGTCCATGAGCTTTGCTCATTGATGCGGCTCGCCGTAGCCGTCATGATCGTCCGCGCATGGACACACTCGAGCGCAGTCACTTGAGCTTGTTGCGTGAAGTCGCTCAGAAGGGGTCGCTGACGGCGGCGGCGCGTAGCTTGGGCGTGTCGCAATCGGCGCTCAGCCATAGCGTGCGTAAGCTCGAAGAGCAGCTGGGCACGCGCATCTGGGAGCGCGAGGGCCGAGCCTTGCGTTGGACGAGCGCGGGCAGCTACTTGCTCGCCGTGGCGCAGCGATTGTTGCCGCAGATCGAGCACGCGGAGCACGTGGTGGCGCAGATGGCGCGCGGAGAACGCGGCACGCTGCGCATCGGCATGGAGTGTCACCCTTGTTATAAGTGGCTGCTCAATGTCGTCGAGCCGTATCTGCGTCTGCTTCCCGACGTCGATCTAGACGTCAAACAGAAGTTTCAGTTCGGCGGCATCGGGGCGCTGTTCGCGCACGAGATCGACATGCTGGTCACGCCCGATCCGCTGCGCCGCAAGGGCCTGCACTTCGAGCCTGTGTTCGACTACGAGCAGATGCTGGTGGTGGGCAAGGGTCACCCGTTTGCGCGCCGCAAATACATCGAGCCGCGCGAGCTCGAGTCGGAGACCTTGATCACGTTTCCCGTCGAGCTCGAACGGCTCGATGTCTACAGTCAGTTCTTGCTGCCTGCTGGCTGCGTACCCAAGCGCCACAAAGTCATCGAGACGACCGACATCATGCTGCAGATGGTCGCGAGTGGTCGCGGCGTAGCGGCGCTGCCAGGCTGGCTCGTGGCTGAGTATCAGAAGAAGATCAAAGTGACATGCGTGCGCCTCGGGCGCAGCGGCGTCGCCAAGCAGATCTTTCTTGGCGTACGCCGCGCGGATCTCGAGATCTCTTACATCGCGGCCTTTATCGAGCTCGCTCGCAAGAGCACTGGTTAGTTCGAAGGCTCGTAGTTCAGGTTGGGGCTGAGCCAGCGCTCGACCTCACCCACAGTCATGCCCTTGCGCTTGTGATAGTCGACCACTTGATCACGATCGATCTTGCCCAAACCAAAGTACTGCGCCTGTGGATGTGCAAAGTACAAGCCGCTCACGCTGGATCCTGGCCACATCGCAAACGACTCGGTGATGAGGATCCCCGTGTTTTTCTCGACGTCTAACACCTGCCAAAGCGTGCCCTTTTCGGTGTGGTCGGGACAAGCCGGATAGCCAGCGGCGGGCCGGATACCGCGGTACTTCTCTTCGATCAGCTCGACCTTGTTCAAGCCTTCGTCGCGCCCGAAACCCCACTCGTCGCGCACGCGCTTGTGCAGATACTCCGCGAATGCTTCCGCCAGACGATCGGCGATCGCCTCAGCCATGATCGCGTTGTAGTCGTCGTGTTGTGCCCGGAACTTGTCGCACAGCTCTTTGAGCCCGATGCCGGTCGTCACAGCGAACGCACCGAGATGGTCGCCGAGGCCCGTGTCTTGTGGCGCGACGAAGTCCGAGAGACTGCGGTTGGGCGTGCCTTTTTCTTTTGCTTGTTGCTGACGCAAGAAGTGAAAGCGCGTGAGCTCCTGCGAACGGCCGGCGTCTGCGTACAACACCACGTCGTCGCCGACTGCGTTCGCGGGAAAGAGCCCGTACACGCCACGTGCGGTCAGCAGCTTCTCCGCGATGATCTTGTCGAGCAGCGCGTTGCCCTCGGCATAGATCTGGCGCGCTTGCTCCCCGTACTTCTCGTGCTCCAAAATGCGCGGGAACACGCCCTTGAGCTCCCAGGTGTGGAAGAACGGCGTCCAGTCGATGTACTCGCGCAGCTCGGCGATCGGGAAGTCTTCGAGCACGCGCACACCGGTGAAGCTCGGTTGTGCAATGTCCTCGGCGCGCCAGGTGATCGGTGTGCGGTTGGCGCGCGCCTCCGTCAGCGGCATCAGCTTGTGGCGCGAGCCGGAGTGCAGCTGGCGCAGCTTCTCGTATTCCGCGCGGTGCTGCGCGACGAACGCGGGCTTGCCTTCTTCGCTCAGCAAGCTTGTGGTCACCGGCACGGCGCGACTCGCATCGAGCACGTGCACAACCGGCTGGCTGTAGTGCGGCGCGATCTTGACCGCGGTGTGCGCCTTGCTCGTGGTCGCACCGCCGATCAGCAGCGGTAGCTTGAAGCCTTGCCGCTCCATCTCGCGCGCGACATGCGTCATCTCATCGAGCGACGGCGTGATGAGGCCACTCAAGCCGATCATGTCTGCGTTCTCCGCTTTGGCGCGCTCCAAGATCTTCTCGCATGGGACCATCACGCCCATGTCGAACACCTCGTAGTTGTTGCACGCCAGCACAACACCCACGATGTTCTTGCCGATGTCGTGCACATCGCCCTTTACGGTGGCGAGCACGATCTTCCCCTGCGAACGCACGGTCTGGCCCGCTGCGGCCATCCTGGCCTTTTCCTCTTCCATGAACGGCATGAGGTACGCGACAGCTTTTTTCATCACGCGCGCGGACTTCACGACCTGCGGCAGGAACATCTTACCTGCACCGAACAAATCACCCACCACGCCCATGCCATCCATCAGCGGGCCTTCGATCACCGCGAGCGGACGATCCAGCTTCTGGCGTGCTTCTTCGGTGTCTCCGTCGATGTACGTATCGATGCCTTTGACGAGCGCGTGCGAGAGTCGTTCCTCGACCGTGCCCTTGCGCCACTCCTCTTCCTTCTTGCTGCTCCCAGCTGCACCTGCTCCGGCGCTCTCCGCCTTGAGCTTCTCGCCGAAGTCGACCAGGCGCTCCGTGGCGTCGGGCCTGCGATTGAGCAGCACGTCTTCCACGAGCACCTTCAGCTCGGGCTCGATCTCTTCGTAGACCTCGAGCATGCCGGCGTTCACGATGCCCATGTCCATGCCCGCGCCGATCGCGTGGTACAAGAACGCCGAGTGCATCGCTTCACGCACTTTGTTGTTGCCGCGGAAGCTGAACGAGATGTTCGAGACGCCGCCACTCACCTTGGCGTGCGGCAAGTTTTCTTTGATCCACTTGGTGGCGTTGATGAAGTCCACCGCGTAGTTGTTGTGCTCCTCTATGCCGGTCGCGACCGTCAGGATGTTCGGGTCAAAGATGATGTCTTCGGGTGGCAGGCCTACGTCGTCGACCAAGATGCGATAAGCGCGCTCGCAGATCCGGATCTTGTCTTCGTAAGTCGCCGCTTGGCCTTGCTCATCGAACGCCATCACGACCACCGCCGCGCCATACTTCAGTACGGTGCGTGCGTTCTGCTTGAACTTCTCCTCGCCTTCCTTGAGCGAGATCGAGTTCACGATGCCTTTGCCTTGCAGACAACGAATGCCGGCTTCGATCACCTCCCACTTGGAGGAATCGACCATGAACGGCACCTTGGCGACTTCGGGCTCGCTCGCGAGCAGCTGCAGGTAGCGCGTCATCGCGGCGACGCCGTCGATCATGCCCTCGTCCATGCAGATGTCGATCACGTTTGCGCCGTTCTCTACTTGCTGGCGCGCGACGCTCACGGCCTCTTCGTATTTGCCGTCTTTGATCAGCTTCGCGAACTTGGGTGAGCCTGCGACGTTGGTGCGTTCGCCCAACATCATGTACACGCCTTTTTGCTGCGTGAACGGCTGCGAGCCGGAGAGGCGCAGCATGCGCTCCTCGGAGTCGGGCTCGGCGACCGCAGCCTTCAGCTGCCGAGGTGGCTTGTGCTCGAGCGCCTTGGCGATCGCAGCGATGTGCTCCGGCGTGTTGCCGCAGCAGCCACCCGCGATGTTGATAAGTCCTGCGTCAGCGAACTCACCGAGGAAACGCGCCATGTCGGGTGGCTCGAGATCAAAGCCGGTGACCGACAAGGGATTGGGCAGACCGGCGTTGGGATAACACGACACCGCCGCGCCGGTTTTCTCCGCGAGCTCCGAGAGAAACGGATACATCAGATCCGGGCCGAGCGAGCAGTTCAAGCCGATCGAGATCGGCTTCACGTGTGCGACCGCATTCCAGAGCGCTTCCCCCGTTTGCGCGGAGATCATTGTCTCGCCACCGCGACCGACCGCAGCGGAGATCATCACCGGTAACTCTTTGCCGTCTTGATCGAACACTTCGCGAATCGCGACCAATGCCGCTTTGGCGTTGAGGGAGTCGAAGATCGTCTCGACCAAGAGCAGATCAGATCCACCTGCGATCAATGCGCGTATCTGTTCGATGTAGGCTTGTTTGCACTGATCGAACGTGACGACGCGAAAGCCGGCGTCGTCCGCGTCCGGCGAGTTCGAGAGCGAGACAGTCATCGGCCCGATCGCGCCCGCGACAAAACGCTGCTTGCCGTCCTGGTTCGCGACGCGGTCGGCCCACTCGCGACACTGCCGAGCGGACTGCTCGTTGATCTCCCAGGCGAGCTCGCTGAGCATCTTGTTTTCGATGATCGTCTGAAAGAACGCCGGATCCTTGCGCCCGCCGCGCTCGCGCGGGTCGTCGACGAAGAAATCACTCTGCGTGATGCTGGTCGCGCCAAACGTGTTGGTTTCGATGATGTCTGCGCCCGCCTCGAGGAAGCGACGGTGGATGTCGCAGATCATCTTAGGCTGCGTGAGCGAGAACAAATCGCCGTTGTTCAGCAGGTCTTTGCCGGAGCGCGCGAAGCGTTCGCCGCGAATGTCAGCTTCAGTCATGCCGTAGGTGCGGATCGTCGTACCCATCGCGCCATCGATGATGGCGATGCGGCTCTGAAGCAACTTCTGGATCGGGTGGAGCGGGGCAACCATAGTCAGCCTGTCTTTACTCTCTTCGTCTTTGCCGCACGCGCCGCGGGTTTGTCCGCGATCGCCAGCAGAACCTGCAAATGAGGCTTCTTCGCCTCGCGACACGCTACTTCACACGTCGTCACTTCGAGCTCGGCGCTCGTGAGCAGATCGCGCAAGGCACGTGCCGAAAATCCTGGGTGTCGTTCACCGTAGCGTGAGGTCACTTCGTGCTGCTTGTGTTGATCGAGGCAGAGCAGCACGAGCCGGCCCGATGGGCGCAGCACGCGCGCACATTCTTTGAGCGCACGCGCCGGGTCTTCCGCGTAGGTCAGCGTATGAAACACCAACACAGCATCGAATGAATCAGCCGCGAACGGCAACGCGTGTACATCTGCGACCTGCGAGCGCACGTGCGTGAAGCGACTGAGTCGCTCCTGTGCTGCTTCGATCATGCGACTGCTGGTGTCGATGCAAGTGAGTGAGCGGCAATAGGGTGCGAGCGCATTGGCCGCTGCACCATCGCCCGAGCCCACATCGAGCACATCGCCAAGGCGTAGCAGCGCGGCCAAGCCAGTAGCGAGCGACTGCCAAGTGCGCCCAGGCGAGTAGTAGCGCTCCATCTCGTCGGCGACCGAGGGTGGCAGCCCTCCGCGGCGCTCCACTTCGAGCTTGAGCAACCGATCCTGATCGCCCTCGAGCGTCGCGTCTTCACCCTTCAACGCAGCATCGAGCACGGCGCGTGCGGTCTCGGGCATACTCTCTTCCGCGAGCGCGTAGAAAGTCTGAGCACCTTGCCGACGGTCGACGACGAACCCTGCGTCGCGCAGTCGCCCCAGATGCGTCGACACCCGCGGCTGCGAGATGCCAGTGACATGCACCAGGTCAGTCACGCAAAGCTCTCGCCCACGCAAGAGCGCACACAACCGCAAGCGACTCTCGTCGCCCATCAGGTTGAGCGTCTCGACATAGTGGGAGAGATTCATCTATCTCGATATCCAGATTGACGAATACCATGCCCTCGCCACGCGCCCCTGTCAAGTCACGCCCCACGCCCCGCGCCGCACGCAAGTCACTGATATTGCTGGTCCAGCACCGCTGGTCGTCCGGCGGGCCCCGCTAGCTCGCGGCTCACAGCTGCGGGAGTAGTTCTTCGAGGGTGAGTGGTGTGGGCTGGCTGCTGTTCGCGTGCGTGCGTTGCCAGAGCTCGGCGGGCCAGGGCATGCGTACTCGGGCGCGGGTGAGCAGCTCGCCTTGTATGAGTATCTCGCGGCAGGTGCCGTCGGCGAGTACTCGCCCTTCGGCCAGCACGAGCACGCGCGTGGCGAAGTACGGCACCAGGTCGACGGCGTGCGTGGCCACGAGCAGTGTGCGTCCGCGCTCGCGCTGGGCGACCATGGCTTGGCAGACGGCGCGTTCGGCTTGGGGATCGAGGCCGGCGCTGGGCTCGTCGAGCAGCAGCAGCTGTGGCTGCATCGCGAGCACACCGGCCAGCGCCGCGCGTTTCTTCTCGCCCAGGCTGAGGCTGCTGATCTCTCTCGCGCGCAGCGCCTGCAGCTCGATCGTTTCGAGCGCTTCCGTGACGCGGTTTGCGATCTCCGCCGGTGAGCACCCGAGGTTGCGCGGGCCGAGCGCCGTGTCTTGCTCGAGCGTCGTGCCGAGCAGCTGATCGTCGGGGTCTTGCACCAAGAGACCCACGCCGGCAGCGACCGCTTGTTGCGGTGAGCGCACGCGCTGACCGGCGATCTCGCAGACGCCGTCAGCTGCAGGCAAGAGCCCTGCGATGAAGCGCAGGAGCGCGGTCTTGCCCGCGCCGTTACCACCGAGCAACGCGACCGCTTCTCCCGGTGCGACGCACAGCGCGACGTCTCGTAGCACGGGGCGGCTCGCGTCGTAGCCGATCGCGCTCGCGCGCACGTGCAGTAGGCTCATGTTTTCTCGCCCTTTTGCGCGCCTACGCCGCGCAACGCGTTGGCGACCGCTACGCGCTCACTCCGGTCGATCGCACGCAAGATGACAACGCCCGCCACAGCGCCGATGGTCTGACGCAACGCACGCAGCGACCCGAGCCCACCGCGCAGCGCACATGCGGCCCAGGCGGCTTGCAAGGTTTCGCTCAGCTGCGCCGCGAACGCGCGCGTCTCCAGCACGAGCGCGACGAATGCCTCCGGCAAGCGCAGGCTGCGCAGCGCGCGCTCTAGCTGGATCGCGGTCAAGTCGTGCGTGAGCCAGGTCAGGAGCAACGTGGCCGCGAGCACGCGCGCGCCGATCGCGTAGGCGCGCTCCGCGCCGAATAGCCAGCCGCTGATGGCGGCGACGATCAGCAGGCTCAGCGCAAGCCCGAGCATCAATGGCACGAGCGTACGCAAGCGCTTCGACAACGCACGCCGCCCGCTCGCCGTGCGCGCGATCACCGGCGCGAGCGCCGCGCACAAGAGCAAGTGGCCGAGGCTGTTCGCGCTCGTGAGCACATACGTCAGCCCAGCCAGCACCAGCACACAGCGCACGCGCTGATTCATGACTGCTTGCTTGCCGGCTCGCGTTGCTCGACGAACAGCACGCGCGCGTAGTACCCGAGTAGAAAGCCTGCCAAAAGGCCGGCCCACAGGAACATGAACAGAAGCAGGTCGCCCTGCACCCAATCGAACAGTGGCTCTGCATCGCCGCGGCCCGCGCGCTCGGCGAAGCCGCCGATGACTGTTTCATCGACACCGGGCCACTCTTTACCCGCAGCGAGATCGCGCACGAGCCAAAGCCAGGTGCAGCCGATGGCGGCTGCCAATGCCATGACGATCACCGCGCCACGCTTCATGTCGCCTCCGCTGTGGTCACGACCTGCAAGCGCTCGAGCAGCCTCGGACGATGACGGTGCACAAAGCTCAGCGCGCCAGCGGTGAGCACGCCCTCGAGCAACCCGAGCGGCAGCTGAGTCGGCGCAAACGCCAGGAGCACGCTGGTGAACAGCTCGGGCACCGAACGCTCTCCGGACAAACCAATCGCCAGCTCCAGCGCAGTGGTCGTGTACGTCGCCCAGTCCGAGAGCACACCCGCGACGAACGCCGCAGGCCAGAGGCCGAGCCCAGTGCGCCGCAGGCCGTGAAACACGAGATAACCTGTGAGCCCACCCGCGACGCCCATCGACATCACGTCGGCGCCCAAGGTCGTGAGCCCGCCGTGCGCTAGAAAAACCGCCTGAAGCAACAGCGCGACGGTGGTGAGCAAGATGGTCGGCAGCGGCCCCACCAAGATGGCCGCGAGTCCTGTGCCACAGGGATGCGAGCACGTTCCCACGACTGGCACGGGTACGGGCATGCACGAGATCGCAAACACAGCAGCGCCTAGCATGGCGATGAGCGGCGAAAGCTGCGGATCGCGCAAGCGAGCGCGATCGAAGCGCACGAATGCGAGTGTGACGCCTGCAGCTGCTAGCAGCGACCACAACAAGCACGAGCTCGCCGGCAGAATACCATCCGACAGGTGCATCGCGTGCGCGGGCCGCGGCGCGAGCCAGAGCAGCGAGCTCACGCACAGCGCGGAAAAAAGGTCATTCGGCGGGGTGCGCTCCGCACCGGTAAACAGTCGGGAAGAACGCATAACTTGCCTCTGCCAGAAGCCATGCGGGGTACCGCGCAGGTTCGCATGTTGTCAAGTTGCCCCGGCCTGGGCGACCCAGCTCACTGCGAACCCTTGCGAAGCTCGCATTTGCAAAGCTTGCAATGCGGTGCGGGATGCTCGCTAGGGCAACGCGGTGTGTGCTGCACGAGCTCGCCGCGCCCCTACCCCGCAGCCCACCTGGGGTTGGGCGAGAGGCGTGCACAGGCACCGTTCTCGCGCAGTACGCGCAGGCTGAAGGCAAGCTCGTATCGGAGCGCACGGAACCAGCAACCAACGCAGCCTCTGAGCTGCTGCGCGTGACCACGTAGCTGCGGCTGGCGGCGGCGCGCGCGAGCAGTTCGCGCGTCGTGTCTCGGATTGGGCGCTAAGGCCGTGAGCTCGTGATCTCGTCTAGGTCGGTCGTCGTGCGCTCTATGCTTTTTGTGTCTGCCGCGGTTGGGCCTGTCGATGCAGACCCGCGAGCGTGAACGCTTGCAAACGTCACCCTCGCAGCCAGCAAAGGTTTGCAAAGGGCCGTGTGCACTTGCATCGTGAGCTCGGAGGCGACAAGTTGCGCCCGGCAAGCTCGTGACGCAAGAACCTCCTCAACAAGATGACCGGGCCGTGCTGGTCCGCTTCGGCTGGACCCCGCAGCTGAAAGCGGCATTCACAGCGCTGCCGGAACCAGGCTTCGCCGCGGCCCGCGTGGCAGGTGCGCAGCGCGAGCTGTACACGCTGTGGGCAGAGACCGACGTGCTGAACGGTGTGCTCAGCGGCAAGCTGCGGCGTGACGCCGCGCACGGCGAGCTACCCGTCGTGGGTGACTGGGTGGCCGTGCGGCAAGAGCCAGGGAAGAGCGCGATCATCCACGAGCTCCTGCCTCGTCACACCACGCTCGCGCGTCAGCGCGCCGGCCGCAGCCAAGAGCGGCAAGTCCTGGCAGCCAACTGCGACACCGTGTTTGTCGTCAGCTCGTTGAACCTCGACTGGAACCCCCGGCGCCTCGAACGCGCGCTCGCCATGGTTCAGGCCAGTGGCGCGCAGCCGGTCTTGATCCTTACCAAGCTCGACCTGTGTCCGGATCCATCAGCGCAGCTGGCAGCGGCAGCGGAGATCGCGCCCGGCGTTGCCGTGCACACGCTCTCGACACACGCGAGCTCCGGGCTCGACGCTCTGACGCCATACCTGGTGCCCGGGCAGACGATCGCGCTGATCGGCACATCCGGTGTGGGAAAGTCGACACTCGTGAACTGCCTGCTCGGCGAAGAGCGCGCGCAAACCGGCGAGATCAGAGCTCAAGACGACCGCGGCCGCCACACCACCACACGCCGCGAGCTGTACGCGCTGCCAAGCGGCGCGCTCGTGATCGACACGCCTGGCATGCGCGAGTTCGGCTTACTCGACGAAGAGCCTAGCGAACGCCCCACACACTGGCGACAGACGCGCCGCCGCTCACCGCGGCGCTAGCGAGCAGGCCGGCAAAGTGCCTCGAGCCTGCTGTCGAGCGCGTAGCTGAACCGTTTCGCGGGCGTTACAAGCGGCTTTTGAGCAGAGGCTTCGCAACGCCGGCCTGCGCACGCTATGATAGCTGCTTCGGGAGCTCTTCATGTCGCGCGTGCTTTTGTTGCAGGTGGGTCATACATTCGATGAAGTTGCAGCCGTCCGCGGCGACTACGACCGGTGGTTCCGTGAGGGACTAGGGGTGAGTGAGGATGAGCTGGAAGTACTGCGCGTGTACGACGGTGCACCACTTCCCGCGCAGTTCAACTACGACGGCATTGTGGTCACGGGCAGCTGGTCGATGGTCACGGACCGCGAGCCGTGGAGCGAAGCCACTGCCGAGTATCTGCGCGCCGCAGCGGAGCTAGAGCGGCCGATCCTCGGGGTTTGTTACGGGCATCAGCTGCTCGCGCACGCGTTTGGAGGACTCGTCGGCTACAACCCTGTGGGTCGTAACGTGGGCATCGAACGCGTCGAGCTCACCCAGGCCGCCGGTAGCGACCCGTTGTTCGAGGGCTTCACGAACCCACTCCAAGTCTACGTGAGCCATTCGCAGCGCGTGATCGATCTACCTGCGGAAGCTGTGCTGCTCGGCTCGTGTGCGCGCGATCCGCATCATGCGTTTCGCATCGGTCGTTGCGCGTGGGGCGTGCAGTTTCACCCCGAGTTCAGCGCGCCGATCGCTCGCGAATACATTCGTATTCGCTACGAGACCATCCTCGCGGAAGGCCTCGATGCCGACGCGCTGCTCGCAGCGGTCACAGACAGTAGCGATGGCGAGAAGCTCTTGAGGCGCTTCCGCTCACTCATCAGCTGATTACGGGCTGCGCAGGTGCCAGGCCTTGGGCTGGAGGAACGTGCGGATGCCGTGCGACGAAAGCGTGGAGCCGATCCCCGAGTGCCGACGGCCGGTCCAAGGCAAGCGTGGCGACACGCGATCGCAGCAGTTCCAGTAGACCGAGCCGGCGTTGAGCGCAGCCAGCAAGCCTTCGGCGCGCCCGCGATTCTTCGTGTACACACCAGCGGTCAGGCCGTATTCGCTGTCGTTCATCGCGCGTAGCGCGTCTTCGTCGGACTTGACGACTTGGATGCCGATGATCGGTCCAAAGCTCTCTTCGCGCATCACCAGCATGTCCGACGTGACGTCGACCAGCACAGTGGGCTCGAAGTAGTAGCCCTGCGGTCGGCTCGCATCGCGCTTGCCGCCCGTGAGCAGCTTCGCGCCTTTTGCGAGCGCGTCGCTCACTTGCGCCTCGAGCACCGCGAGCTGTTCTTTGCGCGCGAGCGGCCCGATGTACGTGTTCTTGTCGAGCGGGTCGCCGGCGACGAAACCCTTCACCGTCGCGAGAAATGCTTCGATGAACGGGCGCGCGTTCGCTTCATGCACGTAGACACGCTCGACCGAGCAGCAGCTTTGGCCGGTGTTGTACATCGCGCCATCCGCGATCGATTCTGCGGCCACGCGAGGATCCGCGTCGTCGCACACGTAAACCGGATCCTTTCCGCCGAGCTCGAGCTGCACCTTCACGAGTCGCGCAGCGACGCTCTCTGCGATGTTGCGCCCGGTCGGATACGAACCCGTGAAGAACACGCCATCGATCGGTTGCTCGACGAGCGCACGGCCGATCGCGCCCGCGCCGATGATCACTTGGAACACGTCGTCGGGCACACCGGCTTCGCGCATCAGCTCGCCGATCGCGAGGCCCGTGAGCGCGGCGTGCTCGGAAGGCTTGTACAGCACGGCGTTGCCAGTGAGCAGGGCCGGCACAAACACATTCGAGCCTACAAAATAGGGGTAATTCCAGGCCGAGACGTTTGCGACGACACCGAGCGGCTCCCAGCGGATCTGCTCTTCGACAGGTGTCTGCTGCGCGACCTCAGCAGCCAGCACACCTTCTGTGTTGTCGAGAAAGAACGCGACGCGGCCGTCGAGCGCACGCAGCTCATTCACTGACTGCGAGATCGGCTTGCCCACCTCCAGCGTCAGCGTCTTGGCCAGCCGCTCCTCGTTCGCAGCCACCAGCTGCCGCCAGCGAGCAAGCACACGCACGCGTTCTGCCACAGGCGTCGAAGCCCAAGCGCGTTGGGCTGCACGCGCGCGTTTGGCCTTGTCCGCGACCGATGCGGTCGTGTCCTCAGAGATCTCGCGGATCAGCTCGCCGGTCGCAGGATTGGTGATCTTCATGGTGGCCTCTTCTCGTTTGTTCAGCCGGCGAGCGCTTCTTTGAACAGCGCTTCGAAGTCTTGTGCGGTTACGGGTTGGCGCGGATTGAACGTGTGACACGCGTCGGCGAGCGCATTCTTCACGAGCGCAGGCACTTGGTCGTCTTTCACGCCGACGGCCCGCAGCGAGCTCGGAATGCCGATGCCAGCGCGAAACTGCTCGAGCCACGCGATGAAACCATCCGCGGTTTTCTGAGGCGCGCCAACGGTCTCGGCCATCACAGCCATCTTCTCCGCGGTGACGCTCTTGTTGAAGCGCATGCCTGCGACGATCATGATCCCGTTCGCCAGTCCGTGGTGCAGATCAGCGACTGTGGACAGTGAGTGCGCGCACGAGTGCACCACGCCCAAATCTTTCTGGAACGCGACAGCACCCATCATCGCAGCACACAACATCTCGCCGCGTGCGGTCACGTGCTCTGGCGCAGTCGCCACCGACGCATCTCCCGCGTCGCTGCGTTTTGCGAATTCGACCGCGCGCGGCAAGCTGCGCGCAACCAAGCGCAAGCCTTCGAGCGCGATGCCGTCGCACATCGGGTGGAAGCTGGCGTGCAAGTAGCTTTCTACACAATGCGTGAGCGCGTCCATGCCGGTCGCAGCAGTGACCTTCGCTGGCAGTCCCAGCGTGAGCTCGGGATCGAGGATCACGCGCTTCGCGAGCAGCTTGGGCGAGAAGATGATCTTCTTCTGATGCGTGTCGTCTTCACTGACGACTGCGCTGCGGCCAACTTCGCTGCCTGTGCCCGCAGTCGTGGGCACGGTGAAGATCGGCGGCACCTCACCATCGATCGGCTTGGGGCTCGGCAAAAACGCTTCGTATGCGAGCAGCGGGCGAGGGTGATGCGCGAGCACCGCAACGCACTTGGCAACGTCGAGCGCCGCGCCGCCGCCGATCGCGACGATGCCGTCTGACTTGTGCGTTTTGTACGCGTCAGCGCCTGCGTCAGCCTGCGAAACGGTGGGATTGCCCCAGACCCCCGAGAACACCTCCACCGACAACCCAGCGTCGCGCAGGAGCTTCGCGGTGGCGATGACGGGAGGCAGCTGTGCGAGCGCGCGATCGGTGACGATCAGCGGCCGCTGCACGCCGTGCTCGCGCAGGATCTCCGGCAGCAGCTTTGTCGCGCCAGGCCCGTACTTGATGGGCGTCGGAAAGTTGAATTGCACCACGCCCATGCTTTTTGGCCTCCGCTCAGATGATTTCGAAGTAACGCTCGATCTCCCAAGAGCTTACAGCGGCTTGGGACTGTCGCCACTCCCACAGGCGCGTGTTTGCGAAGTGTTCGACAAACGGCTCGCCGAAGAGCTCGCGCGCGATCCGTGATTCTGCAAGTCGGGTTGCGGCGTCGTGCAATGTGGACGGCAGTCGTGTCGCAGTTTCGTCACGATAGCCGTTGCCACGCACCGGTGGAGACGACAGCTCCAGCTTCTTTTCGATCCCGTACAGCCCACTTGCGATCGCTGCAGCGACAGCGAGATATGGGTTCACATCGGCGCCAGGCACACGCGTCTCGAGCCGTGTCGACTTGGCTGCCGCGGGAATCACGCGTAGCGCCACGGTGCGATTGTCGATGCCCCAGTTGACCTTGGTCGGCGCCCACGCGCCTTCGACGAGGCGCTTGTAGCTGTTCACCGTCGGCGCGAACAGCGGCAAAATCTCGGGCAGGCAGTGCATTTGGCCCGCGAGATAGTGCCGAAACGTCGCGCTCATCTTGTGGGGATCGCTCGGGTCGAAGAATACGTTGTCGCCGTTTTCGTTCTTCAGTGATTGGTGAATGTGGCCGGAGCTGCCGGGGAGCTTCTCGTTCCACTTGGCCATGAAGGTGGGCATGATCCCGAAGCGCGCGCCGATCTCTTTGACCGACGACTTGAACAACACGGCGCGATCGGCCGATTCGAGCGCATCGCTGTACAGGATCGCAGCTTCGAACACGCCGGGTCCGGTCTCGGTATGTAAGCCTTCGATCGGCACGCCAAAGGCCAGCATCTCGTCCATGATCGCGTTGAAGAACTCCCGGTTCTGCCCGGCGCGCAAGAGCGAGTACCCGAACATTCCAGGTGTGAGCGTGTGGGGCCTGACATAGCCTTTTGCGCGCAGCGACTCCGGCGTCTCCTGAAAGTTGAACCACTCGAACTCGACGCCGATGGCGGCGGCGAGGCCCATGTCTTTCGCGCGCTGGATCACCCGCTTGAGCAGCTGGCGTGGACAGATCTCGAGTGGCGTTTCGCCATCGGGCTTTACAAAATCGCCGAGAAAGAATGGTACGCCGCTGTCCCACGGCACGCGCCGATAGGTGGTGAGATCCAGCTTCACGTCGGCATCCGGATAGCCAGTGTGCCAGCCCGTGTAGCCCACATTGTCGTAGCAAACGTCACCCGAGTCCCAACCCAGGACAACGTTGCAGAACCCGAAGCCGGTATCCACGGCGGAGAAGAACTTGTCGCGGTGGATGTACTTTCCGCGCAGCACTCCGTCGATGTCGGTGACCGCAACCTTCACCTTGGCGGCCTCGCTCTTCTTCACGTCCTCGAGGATGTCGCGCCGCGAACTAAGCGAATTTGGCATAGCTACTCCAGGCTCGCCGAGGACTCACGGCTAAGCAAGCCCGAATCGCATGCAAAAACGCCCTGATACGAGCGTGCAGGTTGGCAGATTCGCTCGCCGCAGCGCTGGGTTGTCGGCTTACGCGCGCCAGACGACGCCGCGGCGTTCGTACTCCAAGATGTCTTGGACTTGGATCGCGGGTGCGGCGCCGAAGTAGCGTTCGATCAGATACAACGCCAGATCGATGCCTGAGGTTACGCCGCCTGAGCTCAGCAGGTCGCCGTCATCGACTACGCGAACCGGTTGCAGCACCGCGCCAAGCTCGACGATCAGCGCTTGCGCTGCTTTGTGTGTGTTGGCGTTGCGCCCTTGCAGGAGACCAGCCCGCGCTGCGTAGACAGCGCCCGTACAGATCGTCCCGAGCAGCTTGCCCGGCTCACGGAATGCGGCGAGCGCCTCGGCGAGGCCGGGTGGGGTGATGCCCGAGCGCCAGAGCGCGGGTGCACCCGGCACGAGCAGCACATCCGCGCTGGCGTCGAATGCTGCCGTCGGTTTCACGCGCACGTCGTCGAGCGCGGTCACTTCTTCCTCGCCGTTGACCGTTACGAGCGTGGTTTCGACCGGCGCACCGACCTTGCCCGCGAGCTTGAGCGCATCGAACGGTGCGAGCGCATCGGTCACTTCGAAGCCGTCGAAGATCGCGACTTGCACGCGCAGCGCGGCTGGTTTGGTCTCCGCGGGCGGATGCTCGTGATCGTCGTGTGCACGCGCTCGCTGTGCGATCGAGCCCGCGACCGCTGCACCGAGACCTGCGACCAAACTGTTAGAAACCCATTCGCGACGTGTCATGGTCATGCGCCACCTCCTGTGAGCTGCCATCCTCCGAAGTCGGCGCACGATCGCTAGCGAAGACAGCACGCTGCGACACCATGTCGCGTAGCGTGCTGCGGTGTTTTGTCGCGGGTACATGTCAAAGTGACACATGCAGGTTGAGGCCACCTCCACTCGCTTGTACCCAGGGCGTTAGGGTGGCTGGCGCGCCGAGGCTTTTCAGCTGGCTGTCGATGCGTTGCAGCTCGCGATCGCGATGGGATGTGGAGGTGCGGAGTAGAAACAGCGTGAAGCCTGCGGTGATCAACGCGCCGCCCGTCCCAAACGACATGAGCGATGCCGCGTTGTAACCTTCTTTCTTCTTGAACGTCCCTGGCTGTCCCGACAGCTCGCGTTCGCTGTCGTGATAGGCGAATTGCAGCCCGACTCCCACTGCGGTTGCGATCACACCGACGAGCGTGAACAGCACGGGGGCGGCGAGATTGGTGTCGCGCGCTTGCCAGTCTGCGCGTTCGTTCAACAGTGCATAGACAGCAGCTGCGCGCACCAAGTCGGTTGTGGTGTCTGGTGGCGCTGGAGTTTCGACGTTCGCAGCGTTCTTCGGCACACCGAGCCCGGCGTTCCGATGTGCGGCTCCGGCACATGGATGTCGCCGAGGAGCACGTACGAGTCTGACAACTTTCTTCGAACCGGAAAGGCCGCTCGGACCCGCGAGGGTCGTGGGTCTCCAGGTGCACACGTGGCGTACCGCCCATCGAGGTTGCCAGCGTTTCAGCGTCGTGAAACGTCTGAAACGCTCTGTTTCACGGCGCGCAAGCGCTTCGATCCTGCCACGAGGGTCTGCGCCACCGCGGGTCGGTAGCGCGGCTTTGGCGCACACGCTGAGGCATCGCTGTGCAGATGTCCGACTTGGAACGCGACTTGCTCAAGCGATGGCATGGACGATTCACCGCCCGCCACACAACTCACGCCTCTGCTCGATAGCCTTGCGCGCCTCGACGGAAGGCTTGCGCGCATCGAACAGCGGCTCGAGCAGCTGGAACGCGCGGCCCCGAGCTTTGCCGCCCTGGCTGTGGACAGCATGGATGATGCGGCGCGCGCGCTGCAAGCGCGCGGTGTCGACCTCGAGGAACGCATACAGAATGCGCTCTCCAGCTTGGAGCGGCTCACCAGCGCTCAGGCCACCGCGCAACTCGCGCAGCTGCTGGAGCTCGCGCAGGAGGCGCCGAACGCGCTTGCGATGTTGGTCGACGTGCTCGATCAACACGTCTTCACCTTGCGCGAACGTGGCGTCGACTTGGAGGGGCGACTCAGCACGCTGGCAGGGCTGGTTGAAAAGCTCACCGCGCCGCAGACGCTTGCGATCGTAGGGAACTTGGTCGAGCACCTTCCGAGCCTCGATCGGCTGCTTGGCTCCGGCATGCTCGGCGAAGGGCCGGTCGAGATCGTGGGGCGGGCAGGGCAGGCACTCAACGAGGCGAGCCGACACGCGCCGCCTGCGCTCGGAGCATTCGGGCTCTTGCGCGCACTGACTGACCCGGACGTGCAGCACTCGCTCGGCTTTGCGATCGCCTTTGCGCGCGAATTTGGACGGTCCACTTTACCGAGCGCTGCCAGCCGCGCGCTGCCCCCCGACACCCATTGAGCTTTTTCGATCCATTGCATGAGCGGAGCACGACATGACAGAGCAACAACATCATCAAGTTCTGATCGTTGGCGGTGGTACCGGGGGCATCAGCGTAGCGGCACGGCTGCGCGCGCTGCCGAACCCGCCGGATGTCACGATCATCGAGCCATCTCCGTACCACTACTATCAACCGCTATGGACCCTGGTCGGCGCGGGCCTGTTCGACAAGGAGGACACGCGGCGGCCCCAGAGCGACTACATTCCGGACGGAGCCAAGTGGCTCAAGACACGGGTGACCTCCTTTGACCCGGAGCAAAGCTCGCTCGTGACAGAGGACGGGCAGCGTCACAGTTATCAATATCTGATCGTCGCGGTCGGCATTCAGCTCGATTGGCACAAGATCCAAGGGCTAGAAGGTAACATCGGCAAACACGGCATTTGCAGCAACTACGCCTACGAGACTGTAGACACCACGCGTGCGGCGCTCACGAGCTTTCGCGGTGGCAACGCGCTGTTTACCTTTCCTGCGACACCCGTGAAGTGCGCCGGCGCGCCACAGAAGATCATGTACCTCGCGGACGACGTGCTCAGAAAAGCTGGGGTGCGTGACCGCTCTCGCGTGATCTACGCAGCGTCTGGACCGGCCATCTTCGGCGTGCAGAAGTACGCTCGCGCGCTCGCCAAGGTGGTGCAGCGCAAGAACATCGACACCATGTTTCGTCACAACCTGATCGCCGTCGATGCTCCGAAGAAGCAGGCCATCTTCAAGCAGCTAGATAAAGGTGACGAGGTGGCCGTGCCGTTCGAGCTGCTGCACGTCACGCCGCCGCAGAGCGCCCCGGACGTGATCAAGCAGAGCCGCTTGGCCAACGCTGAAGGTTGGGTGGAGGTGCACAAACACACGCTGCAGCATGTGCGGTACGCCAACGTGTTTGCGCTCGGCGACTCGAGCAGCTTACCCACCTCGCGCACGGGTGCGGCGATCCGCAAGCAAGCGCCGGTGCTGGTGGAGAACTTGGAGGCGGTGCGCGCAGGCCGCAGCCCGATGGCGAGCTACGACGGCTACGCGTCGTGCCCGCTCGTGACCGGGTTTGGCAAGCTCATCCTGGCAGAGTTCGACTACGAAGGCCGACCCGCCGAGAGCTTTCCATTCGACCAATCCCAAGAGCGCTTCAGCATGTACATGCTGAAGGCCTACGCGCTGCCCGAGCTCTACTGGAACGGCATGCTCCGCGGCCGCGCCTAACGCCGCGAAAAGCGTGCGGGGTCTCGCGCCAGAGCGCAACACCCGCGCGTGGCGAGGACCTCTCCCAGTCACACCTAGAAGATCGAGAACTAGGGCGTGTCCCTATGTTCCTTTCGTGGCTCACACACTTATGCAGAACATGGCTTCAATCATTCCCATGCGAGGCTCGCTACGACTGCGGCGTGTGTTCTGGGGTAGCGCGTGCTTGCTCGCCGTTGGCTGCAGCGCCGCCCAAGGCAACCTGGACGGAGCGAGCACGCACCCGACGCACGCACGCACGAGCCCAGCCGATCGCAGCGCCGTCGCCCCGAGCGAACCGCTAGACGACGGGGGAGCGCATGGCCACGCAAGCCAAAGCAGCAAGCCAGCGCAGCGCGACGCGGGAAGCTCGCAGTCTTCGCTGGTTGCGCCGGCCCCCGCCGATCCCGCGTTCAGCCAGGGTCCGTTCACCGGATCCGCCGCGTGTTCGCTCTGTCACGACGGGATCGTGGATCGTGAGGGTCATGATGTCTCGATCGTCGAGGCGTGGTCAGCCACGATGATGGCGAACGCCACGCGCGATCCCTTCTGGCAGGCCAAAGTCGAGAGCGAGCTGCTTCGCAGCCCCGAGCAAGCGGAGCTCGTGGCTGACAAGTGCACGCGTTGTCACGCGCCGATGGCCCATGAGCTCAGCCGCCTCGATGGTCAGGCGCTCACGATCCAACACGGCGGCATCGCTGAGACCAGCCCGTACTACGCTGCGGCGAGAGATGGCGTCAGCTGCACCCTGTGCCACCAGATCCAAGACACGGATCTCGCTTCCGGCAAGGTCTTCGACGGTCAGTTTGAGATCGGCAGCGAGCGTGCGATCTTCGGCCCATACATGGACGTGTTTACGATGCCCATGGAGCGCATGGTGTCATACAGGCCGCAATACGGCGCGCAGATCCAGCGAGCCGAGCTCTGTGCGACCTGCCACAACGTCAAAACACCGATCATCGACCACAACGGCAAGCTGATCTCCGGCGACTCCGAAGAGGGTTTCGCAGAGCAAGCCCCGTATACCGAGTGGAGCGTCAGCGCCTACGCCCAGACCGCGAGTTGCGCCGATTGTCATATGGGCCGCACCGACGGCGTGATCTTGTCCACGCGGCCTCCCTGGCTGGATGCGGCGCGAGATCGCTTTGCGCTGCACGGCTTCGCCGGCGCCAACAAGTTGATGCTAACTCTGCTGGACGAGCGCAGAGCCGAGCTCGGCGTGGAAGCGCGCGACTTTGCTAGCACGCTCGCGCGCACCGATACGCTGCTCGCAGGGGCGGCTCGGATCGAGCTGGCCTCGAGTGCATTTCAGGATGGGACACTGGAGCTCGGGCTCCGTGTGCTCAGCGCAACTGGGCACAAGCTGCCCACCAGCTTCCCGTCCCGCCGCGTTGTGCTGCATGTTCAGGTGACCGATGATCGAGGCGCAGCTGTGTTCGAGTCCGGCCGCATCGGCGACGACGGCCGGATCGACGGCCTGGACTCGGAGCAGGATCTGAGCGCTGTCGAGCGGCACCACGACTGGATCGAAGCGCCGAACCAAGCGCAAGTCTATGAGAGCGTGATGCAAGACACGCGCGGCGACGTGACCTTCACGTTGCTCAGAGGTGCAAGCTACATCAAAGACAATCGCATCCTGCCGCGTGGCGCGGACAAAGCGTCGCTTCCCCCTGACATTGCTGTGCGAGGGGACGCGGAACATGACGCAGACTTTGTAGCGGGTGAAGACACCGTTCACTACCGCATAAAGGCGCTGCCCTCGGGCCGCTACCGCGTACAGGCCCAGCTGTTGTACCAAACGCTGAGCGCGCGTTTCGCGCGCGACCTCTTCAGCACGCCAGGCACTGCGACCGCCTGGTTTCAGCAGGCGTATGACGTCGCCGCGTACAAGACCATCGAGCTGACGCGGTTCGAGGCTGAGCTGCCTCGCTGAGCCTTGCAGCCCACGGCGATCATAAACGCACTCAGCTCCGAATCCTTCGTGCTGGTGCGCGGCTCTTACCTAAGAGGTGAGTCATGCTGAGGTTGCTCGTGTTTGTGGTAGTGGGTGCGCTCGCTGGGTTCGTGTTTCAGCGCACTGTGGGTTGTCGGAGCGGGGCATGCCTGATCACGTCGAACCCCTATGTTTCGACGATCTACGGCGCGGTGCTCGGGTATCTCCTGCACGGCGTGCGCTGATCTCGCGCATGACGGCAGGGTGCGACAACCTGTTCGTTGTGTAAGGCCTGGTTGTGTCCATGTTGACTGTTCGATAACACCGCGCTTGCGCGGAGAGGGTTGGTACAGGTATGCGCAGAAATTTGTCTAGATTTTCGTGCAACAGTTTGATCGTAGGTGGTCTGGTCTGTGCGGTTGCTGCTTGTGCTGACGATGACCCGGACGCCCACGAGCACGACCAGCCACATGACGCGTCTACGACCGATGCCCAAATGAACAGCTCGAGCTCGGACGCCGGTGAAAGCACGCAGGCTGTCGCGATCAGCTTCGAGGCGCGAGTGGGACAAGAGGCATTCGACTGCACGCAGACCTACGAGCTGGGAACGGCGAAGACAGCGGTCAAGCCACTCGATCTGAAGTTGTACGTGCACGGATTGCAGCTGATCGACGCCAACGGGAAGGCGGTCGATGTGGCGCTGGATCAGGACGGGACATGGCAACACCAGAATGTTGCGCTCCTGGACTTCGAGGACGATTCAGGCAGCTGCAGCAACGGCACCGCGGAGGTGAACACCAAGCTTGTTGGCCGGGTACCTGCAGGAACGTACAAAGGCTTAAAGTTCAATCTAGGCGTCCCCGAGCTGATGAATCACCAAAACCAAGCGAAGGCAGCCTCGCCGCTGAACATCGAGGGCATGTTTTGGAGTTGGCTGACCGGCTATAAATTCCTGCGCATCGATGTCATGCCGGTGCACGCCATGATGGCAGCGCCGGCCGACGCAGAAGATGCGGGTGCTGGGCACACCGGCACGCTGATGGGCTTTCTCGTGCACCTAGGCAGCACGATGTGCAGCGGGAACCCGATGGGCGGCGAAGGCGTCGACTGCAAGCGCTCGAATCGACCCAGTGCCAGCTTCGCGAGCTTCGATGCAAGCAAACAAAAGATCGTGGTCGACTTGGCCACGTTGCTCGAGACCTCCAATGTGTCGAAAAACCAGGGTGGACAACCTGGTTGTATGTCCGCGCCCGACGATCCCGAGTGTCAGGCCGTCTTCGAGCAAATCGGTGTGGATCTCGCTACTGGCAAGAGCACTGGAACGCCCAAGTTTCTCTCGGTTGTGCGCTTATGAAGCAGCGCGATGCAGATCGGCCGCCAGGAGCGCGCGGCCGTAGCCACGCGCTCCTGAGCTCGCTGGTCTGGGCGGGGCTCCTGGCTGCCTGCGGCGCTGACACGAGCGACGCGCGTGATGCTGGCGTGCCGGAGCAGCATGATCACCTGCACGACGCAGCCCCTGCCGCGGATGGCGGCGAGGAAGCGCCGGGCAGCGGTGCCTACGCGTGGCCGCTCCCGCGGGGCTTTCCGGTGCCCAAGGTGCCCGACGACAACCCGCTCACCGTCGCCAAGATCGAGCTCGGCCGTCACTTGTTTTACGACGAGCGATTGTCGGGCAATGGGACGCAGTCGTGCGCGAGCTGCCACGACCAAACACGCGCCTTCACCGATGGACGGAGCGTCGGTATCGGCTCGACCGGGCAAGCGCACGTCCGCAGCGCCATGAGCCTGGCTAACGTCGCGTACGCTGAATCTCTGACCTGGGCCAACGCGGTGCTGCATTCGCTCGAGCAGCAGGCATTGGTTCCTCTTGTCGGTGAAGACCCAGTGGAGCTCGGGCTCACAGGGCAGCTCGACACGTCGCTCCAGCGCTTGATGCGAGACGCGCGCTACGAGTTGCTGTTTGCGAAAGCGTTCCCGGAGGCTTTGGAGCCGTTCAGCCTGCAACACGTGGTCGCCTCGATCGCGAGCTTCGAGCGCGCGTTGATCTCGGGCGAATCCGCCTATGACCGCTTCGCGCTCCTGGGTGAGGCTGATGCGCTCGGCCCGGACGCTGAGCGCGGCATGCAACTGTTCTTTTCAGAGCGCCTGGAGTGTTTTCACTGTCACGGTGGCTTCAACCTCTCAGGCGCAACGACGCACGTGGGTAAAGCTTTCGACGAGACAACCTTTCACAACGACGCGCTCTATAACCTTGATGGTCGCGGCGCGTATCCTGCAGACAACACGGGACTGTATGCCTTCACAGGCGACCCTGCAGACATGGGCCGCTTCAAGGCGCCGACCTTGCGCAACATCGCGCTTACGGCGCCATATATGCACGACGGTAGCATCGCGACGCTGGAGGAGGTCATCGAGCACTATGCACGCGGCGGGCGTCGCATTGAGTCTGGCCCCAACGCGGGTGACGGCAAGCAGAGCCCGCTGAAGAGCGAGCTCATCACAGGCTTCGACCTCAGTGCAGGCGAGATGTCTGACTTGCTTGCGTTTCTACACAGTTTGACCGACGAGACATTTATTCATGACGAGCGCTTGGCCGACCCGTTCGCGGGGACTGCGAATCGCGAGCCGTGACTACACATCGTGTGACTGAGCTAGCAGAGTGAGCGAACGATACAGCAGCCAGCACCTGGAACAAGGGAGCCAAACCATGAGCGATGCGAAGCAATTCTCGGGCAAATGCCCAGCTCGTGCACGACTTCGTCGCAGCATGGACCAAGGTGATGAACGCAGATCGCTTCGACCTGTCCTCGCCGACCTGAGTGAAACCACCCGCAACTCCGCGCACGGTAGACCGCTGTGCCGTTCGAGTGAGGGCGCGCGCTCATCGTAAACCTGCAGGCCCTGCAGGCGAGGACACGACACCGTCCACCGCTACAGGCGGCTCTCAGCCGCTGCGCATTGCGCCAGGGCCGCTTGGCGATCTGCAGAGGACACGTGAATGCCGTGCGCGTCGCACTGCTGGTCGAGGAATGTCATGCACTCCGCCAGGCTCGCACCGGTGTAAGCGGGAACGGGCATGGGACTCATCCAGAAGATCGCCGTGAGCATGCCGCGCATGGCGGCAGACGGAGCGATCGCAGCGAACGCTGCCGTCGTTTGACGAAGCAGCGATGCGTGATGTTTGGTACCGCATGGCTCTATGCAGCGTATCAAGAACAAGGAGCGGGTTGGGGGCGTCTCGGCGCCGTCTCCACTGTCGCACTTTGTGGACCGGCGTCAGTGCTATGCCGGTGGAGGCTTTCCTCAGCGAGACTGTAAGGTCCAGGACCGTTCGTCGTCCCGATCGCGCTGGCGTGTCCGTTGCAGCAGATCTGGGTAAACGGGCTCCGCTCGCCAGCGGTACCCGTGGCGTGCATGTCCGCTGCGCGCGCACCTATGTGCGCGCGGTTTGAATCCTCCGGAGACCGTCGTGGCTCTCACGCACAGGAGGTCTCGATGTTCAGAAGTTCTTTCCGAAAGCAGCACGGCGCGACGGCACAGGCGTCGGTGGCCGTCAGCCAGCCGAGCGCCATGGTTCTCGACGTCCGCACGCCCGAGGAGTTCGCCCAAGGCCATGTCCCCGGCGCCCGAAACTTGCCGGTTCAAGAGCTGGCGCAGAGGTTTACAGAGCTCGGCGCGGACAAGCACGTGGACATCATCGTCTATTGCCGCAGCGGCGCTCGCAGCGCGCTCGCAGCGCGAATGCTCGTGGAGCAAGGATTCACTCGCGTGACAGACATCGGCTCCATCAACAACTGGCGCGGCCCCGGCGCGCACACGGGTTGACCGCGCTGCGCTTAGCTTTGAATCCTTTTGGGCTGGGCTGGCTCATACGTGATGGAGGTAGTGACCATGACTGTGCAAGTGACAGAGCAGAATTTCGCCCAGACAGTGGGCTCGGGCATCGTTCTCCTCGATTTTTGGGCGAGCTGGTGCGGCCCATGCCGTGCGTTCGGACCCATCTTCGAGGCAGCGGCAAGCCGCCATCCCGACGTCACCTTCGGCAAGATCGACACCGAGAGCCAACCGGGGCTCGCAGCCGCGTTTGACATTCGAGCGATTCCGACGCTCGCCGTTCTGCGCGACGGCGTATTGCTCGGTCAGCATTCGGGCATGCTGGCTGCTGGCGCGCTCGATGCTCTCGTAGAGCAAGTGCGCTCACTCGACATGGCGCAGGTCAAGAAGAACGCCAAACCCATGCAGGAGGCGGTCTGATGTGTAGCCGCAGCAATTGCGCGCGCTGCGGTAAGCCGAGCTACGTCGGCTGCGGTATGCACGTGGAACAGGTTTTGCACGATGTAGCGCTGGCTGATCGCTGCCATTGCCGCGAGCAGGCACGATCGGCGCTGCCTGCTCAACCGACCAATCGCGAGAGCTGGTTTCGCAAACTTCTGGGCTTGGGAGGTTCGACGTGAGCTTCGAGACCAAAAGAGAACTCAATACAGCGTTTGACGAGGTCGTCGCGCAGCTGCCTGGAGCGCTCAAGAGCGAGGGCTTCGGGGTGCTGACGGAGATCGACATCCAAGACACGCTGAAGAAGAAGTTGGGCGTGGATTTTCGGCGCTACAAGATCATCGGCGCGTGCAACCCGACATTCGCCCATCAAGCGCTGCAGGCAGAGCTGGAGGTTGGCCTTCTGCTGCCGTGCAACGTGATCGTGTATGAGAGCGATCGCGCCACGACCGTCGTCAGCGCCATCGACCCCACGCAGACCATGGCAGCGGTGGGCAACCCGAAGCTTGTCGAGTTGGCAGGTCAGGTGCGCGACAAGCTGGCACGGGCGTTGTCACAGCTCGCCTGATGCCGCCGACGGCTGCGACGCACGCAGACGTCGCCATGAGCTCTCACACATAGGAGGACCGCTATGCTGACTGTCAATGAAGGTGCACTCGATCGCGTGCTGCGCATCACGGTTGGACTGATTCTGTTGTCGCTCTGGGCCTTCGGTCCTCAGAGCCTGCTCGGACTGATCGGCATCGTCCCGCTCGTCACCGGACTCGTAGGGGTGTGTCCGCTCTATAGTTTGCTCGGGATACGCACTTGTCCCGTGAAGCCGGGCAAGAAATAAGGTGGGAGGTCAGCTCTGCCCTGACACGTTCGTTCTCGACGCGGGCAGCGGTCGTCCATGCCGCGTGCGTGCGCCCGCGGCATGGCGTGCTGTCACGGCCCGTCCGTTAGCTTGGGCTTGAGCAGGTCCTGCAGCGCCCGCTGCACGGCTCGCTGCACTTCCTCCGGAACGCTGGTGCCGCTCTCGGCGGCGCGGCACAGCGCCAGTGTGCGCTTGAGCGAGTCGCAGTCGCTGCGGCAGCGACTGCATTGATCGATGTGTTGTTGCATGCGCGCGCAGTCGGTAGCGCTGACATCGCCCTCGATCTGCTCTGACCACATCGCCACGATGTCCGGGCAACCCGGCTCAGCGGTCGTTGGCTCGTGGGTCGTGGCCACGAAGCGCTCGCGCACGGCTTTGCGGGCTCGATGCAAGCGACTCTTCACCGCCTCCACGCGCAGCCCTAGGATCTGCGCCACTTCTTGTGCGGGCAGACCTTCCATATCGCGCAGAACCAAGACCTCCTTGTACGCCGCGCTCAAGCCGTCGATCGCCGCGTGCAGCGCCCGGTCGCGCTCCTTGTCCGCGAGCGTGGCGTCGGGCCCAAGCGCGTCATCGACCATCTGCTCTGTGTTGAGCTTCGGGTGCTCCAAGGACAGCTCTGGCTCGGGGGCAAACTTGCTGCGACGCCGACGCTTCGCGCAATAGCTTCGCGCGACTGTGTAGAGCCAGGTCGACAACGCGGCTTGGCCTCGAAATCCTGACAGGTTGCGTGCCATGCTGAGCATCGTCTCCTGAAGCACGTCTTTGGCGTCCTCCGGATCGCGGCACAACTTCAAACCAAAGCGATAGATCTGCGCCTGATACCGCTCGAGCAGGCTGCTGAGCGCGGCTTGTTCGCCGCGCTGGGCGGCCTCCAGCAGGGCAGCTTCATCTTGTGTGGAGTGAGTGCTCATGGGTGTACGCGCGAGACATGCTGGATCTGCCGACTGTGAGTCTTACGATCATAGTACCAACTACCAGCCTGAGAAGGCTCTCTCGTCTGCGGTCCTCCTGGCTGCTAACGGCTGACGTCGTGGATGATCGGGGCGCGCGGCTCGGCTCATGTGCGTCTAATGCTGCGCGAGGTCCTCGGATGCCCGCCCGCCATGTCTTCGAGCCACGTTGCATCGTATTCACACCTGAGCTCTAGTCTCCGCATGCAGGGTGCAACGTGAGCGAAGCAGACGAATCCGACCCAACACCCGAGCAGAAAGCGGCCAATAAGCGTGGGCAACGGCTGCGCGGCTGCGGCTGCTTGACCGGCTTGTGTGTGCTCGGGCTCGGCATCTTGATCGTCGGCGACTTCGACGCGACCGCTTGGGCGTCAGCGTTGAGCGCCATCGTGCTCGGCTTCCTGACGTTCTCGCTCTCGGGCGTGAACGGCATGTGGGAGGACAAGTAGCGGGCGCTGAAACATGCGCTGAAACACTGAAACAAAGCCGTGTCCCGCCGCTCCGCGCGGCAGCCCAAGCAGCTCTGTGAGGCGGCACGGCTCGTGCACCAGTGAGCGGCATGCACGACTTCACACCCATTTCTGCGCTCGTCGGTGGCGGCCTGATCGGTCTGGCTGCCTCTGTCTTGCTGATCGGCAGCGGACGCATCGCGGGCATCAGCGGAATCGTCGGAGGCATTCTGAGCCGGACCGCGGGCGATGTGCTCTGGCGGTCGCTGTTCATCCTCGGCTTGCTGACAGCTGGCGTCGTGGCGGCACTCTGGGCGCCCGGGACGATCGGCGCGTCGCCCCGCTCGCTGCCCACATTGGTCGCGGCAGGTCTGATCGTGGGCGTGGGCACGCGCCTAGGGAACGGCTGCACGAGCGGACACGGTGTGTGCGGAATCAGTCGCTTCTCTGTGCGCTCGATCGTCGCGACCATCACGTTCATCGCGGCCGGCATGCTCAGCGTGCGCTTGGTCGCGATCTTCGGAGCAGGGCTATGAATCGCAGCGTAGGACACCACCTCTCGGCGCTCGTCTCCGGCTTTGTGTTCGGTGCCGGGCTGATTGTCAGTGGCATGACCCAGCCGGAGAAAGTGCTGGGCTTTCTCGACCCCCTGGGGAAGTTCGATGCGAGCCTGATCTTGGTGATGATCGGTGCGATCGCGGTGCACCTGGTCGCATACCGTGCTCGGAGCCGCCGCGCGGCGCCGCTGTTCAGCCCGAAGTTCTTGGTGCCGACGCGTCGTGACATCGACGCCAAGCTGCTGGCAGGCGCGCTTGTTTTCGGAGCTGGTTGGGGTCTGGGAGGATACTGCCCGGGTCCGGGCATCGTATCTTTGGCGGGTGGGGGGCTATCAGCGCTGGCGTTCGTGAGCGCGATGCTGGTCGGCATGCTGATCACCATTCGTGTGGAGGCTGTCTTGGCGCAGCGCAAGGTGGCGAAAGAAACTCCTTCTACGGTGGGCACGCCCGTCCAACCCTGAAAGGCACAGTCATGTTATTCCGACAATTGTTCGACCAGGACTCTTCCACTTACACATACCTGCTCGCCGATGAGGTCTCGCGCGAAGCTGTGTTGATCGATCCAGTGATCGAGCAGTTCGAGCGCGACAGGACGCTGATCGAAGAGCTCGAGCTCAAACTGCTGTATGTGCTGGATACGCACGTCCATGCGGACCACGTGACAGGCAGCGGTATGTTGTGCCAACACTTTGGTGCCAAGTCGGTGATCTCCGAGCGCGCAGGCATTGTATGCGCCGATGTACAGATCAAGCAGGGCGATCGCATTCGCTTCGGCCAACACGAGCTGGAGGTGCGAGAGACGCCAGGGCACACCAGCGGTTGCGTGTCGTTTGTCTGCGAACAAGCGCGCATGGTGTTCACTGGGGATGCGTTGCTGATCCGCGCGTGTGGCCGAACCGACTTTCAACAGGGGGATGCAAGCACGCTCTACCGCTCGGTGCACAAGCAGATCCTGAGCCTGCCAGACAACACCACCATCTATCCGGCTCACGACTACAAAGGTCGCACGGCGACCAGCGTCGCCGAGGAACGTCGCCTGAACCCGCGCCTCGGCGGTCAGAAGTCGGTCAACGACTTCGTCCAGATCATGGACGAGCTCAAGCTGCCTTATCCGCGCAAGATCGATGCTGCCCTGCCGGCCAACTCGCGCTGCGGGATACCACAAGCGCAAGACGCGACCAGCCCGGACCTGCTGAAAGATTGGGCGCCGATCCAGCTCACCGGCGTGGGCGTGCCTGAGATCGCCGCCGAAGCTCTCTTGCAGCTGCAAGCGTCGGATGTGTCGCTCGTGGATGTGCGCGAACAAGACGAATACCGCGGCGAGCTCGGCCACATCCCCGGCAGCGTGCTCGTGCCGCTCAGCACGCTCGGAACAGCCGCGCGCGCCTGGCCGAAGGACCGACCCGTCGTGCTGATCTGTCGCTCTGGAGGCCGCTCCGGCAAGGCCACCATGCAGCTGGCAGCGGCAGGCTTCAAGCGCGTCGCTTCGCTGCGCGGCGGGATGGTCGAATGGAATGCGAAGAAGCGCCCGATCGAGCCTGGCTACATCGAAACGCGTCAAGGCTGAGCGTACTGCGTGGTCACCCGTGAGGCTCCGCAGAGGCGACGTGAAGTCAGGAGAAGCGCGAACCCTGCTCTTGTGCATGGCTAGCGTGGTCGCGCTTGTGCAACCAGCCTCGGAGGCAGTGGCGCAGGCGCCCCGCGATGGCACACACGCTCCGAGACCCGAGCGGCGCCGCGGGGCGCTTCGTCGGGCAGCAAGTCGAGGCGCGTCTGCGCTGGCACGTGAAGCACGCGCCGAGCGGCGAGACGTCTCCGGCCGCCTACGTGTACTCGCAGGTCACTGGAACCCTCTGAGCTCTAAGCTGACCTGAAACCTCAAGTCATCCGTACGCGTGCCCGTGCCCGTACACGCTCTCGGCTCTCAAACGGAACGCGGAATCGCGTACGGGAACGGGCACGGGCACGCGTACGACCGAGACAAGACAGTCGCCAGGTTTCACCGTCGAAAGATCCTCGCTCGCGCGGCGGCGGCGCTACTAGGCGTGTCCTTGCGTAAGCAAGCTTGATCGCGTACGCGCGCTGCGTGTGCGTCGGCATCTCGGCGGAAAACGTGAGCGGCGTCTCCGGAGGATTCGTACGCGCGCGGGAGAATAGAGGGACACGCCCTGGTTCGCGACGCGCCTGTGGCCGACGGACGCGACGATGCGCTGAAACGTCTGCGTTTCACGCGTTTCGCGATGTTTCTCTGCGTACGCGCTGTCAGCCCAAAGCTAACGCGAAAAACCTCAACGTTCATCGCTGGATCGCTGCTGGCACGCTTGTCGCACTAACAGCCTTTGTCTCGGCGCCGCTCTTGAGAACGCCGTCGCAAGGAAGCTGCCATGCTTTTAGTCGCTGTGATGCTCGCGTTGCTGGTTGGTCTGTCGCTGGGCTTGCTCGGCGGCGGTGGATCGATACTTACAGTGCCGATTCTCCGCTACGTGCTCGGCATGGACGCACACGAAGCCATCGCGCTGTCGTTGCTGGTCGTGGGAACGACGAGTCTCGCAGCGCTGATTCCGCACGCACGCAGCCGCCGCGTACGCTGGCGCACCGGCATCATCTTCGGCCTCGCCGGTATGGTCGGTGCGTTCGCCGCGGGTCGCATCGCGCACCTCATCCCGGCGGCGATCTTACTCACGGCGTTCGGCGCCATGATGTTCGTGACGGCGTTTGCGATGCTGCGTCCCCAACGTGCCGTGCCCGCTGCCGCGCAGCAGAGTCCGCGTGAACTGCCGGTCGTGAAGGTGTTGGCCGAGGGCGTCGTGGTGGGTGCGGTCACGGGCCTGGTCGGGGCAGGCGGAGGCTTCTTGGTTGTGCCGGCGCTCGTGCTCTTGGGCGGCCTGTCCATGGAGCTCGCTGTCGGCACGTCGCTCGTCGTGATCGCGATGAAGTCGCTCGCAGGCTTCGCGGGCTTCGTCGGACATACCCATGTGGACTGGGTGCTCGGCGCGGCGATCAGCGCTTCTGCTTTGGTCGGCAGCATCGCGGGAGGGCTGCTCATCAGCCGCATTCCGGCGAGTCACCTGCGCTCGGCATTTGGCTGGTTCGTGGTGGCGATGGCGTTCTTCATTCTCTCGCAAGAAGTCCCAACGCTAATCGGTCGACAGAGCTCCCTGACGATCGCGGTGCTGTTCGCGACGCTGGGTACGCTGACACTGGTGTGGATCCGACGCGCGCTGCGACGGCTACATGACCGCGCTGCTCGCAGGGGGTCGAGCGACCCCATGAGGTCTTCACGAACCCTCTTTCCACCAGCGCGACTCTAACCAGATAGCTCGCCCATGCGAGCGTAGGAGGTACTCATGAAAGCCAATGTGAAAGCATTCTTCGACGCGCGGACGTTCACGCTCACCTACCTGGTGTGGGACCCAAACACACGCGACGCGGTGATCATCGATCCCGTGCTCGATTACGAGCCGATCGGCTCGTATACCTTCACCGAGTCAATAGATCAGGTGGTGGCATTCGCGAAAGCACAGGAGCTCAAGGTCCACTATTCACTCGAGACGCACGCACACGCGGACCACCTCTCGGGCGGGCAGATCGTGCGCCGCGAGCTCGATGCCAAGGTGGCGATCGGAAGTCGGATCGCGGAGGTGCAGGAGACATTCAAAACGGTCTTCGACCTTCCGCACAGCTTCCGCACGGACGGAAGTCAGTTCGACGCGCTGCTACGGCCCGGCGAAGCGGTGCACGCCGGCTCGCTGAGGATCGAGGTCCTCGCAACACCCGGACATACGCCCGCGTGCGTCACGTACAAGATCGGCGACGCCATCTTTACGGGCGACGCCCTGTTCATGGACGACTACGGCACCGGCCGGTGCGACTTCCCGCGCGGCAGCGCAGCGGCGATGTACGACTCAGTCAAGGCGCTCTACGAGCTCCCAAACGAAACCCGCGTATTCGTAGGCCACGACTACCAGCCAGACGGAAGACCAGTGCGCTACGAGACCACCATCGGCGCCGAGAAAGATCACAATCCTCAGCTCAACGCGGGCACAACGCGCGAGACATTCGTGACGATGCGCAACCGGCGCGACGCAGAGCTCGCTGCGCCGAAGCTGTTGTTCCAGAGCGTACAAGTGAACATCGATGCGGGCCGTCTACCGCACGCCCACGACAATGGTGTGCGCTATGTCGCGCTGCCGCTCAACTTCTTGCGTCCTGCAGATGAGCTGGGGCGTCCCACAGCCTCCAAGGAATCCAAGTCATGAACACGCAGTTCAAGATCGCGCATGCCGCGCAGGACGCTGATCTCGATGAGCCGGGCTTCGTGCACGCCGTCACGCTCGCCGCCCTCAGCGGCGCTCGCCTGATCAGCGTGCACGCTTGCGCGGCGGGCGCGCCAACGGTCGACCTGCCGCGAGCCAGCGCGCTGCTTTCGCGCTGGGGCTCGTCTGAAGAATGGTAACCCACGGCCACGACACTGCCGCATGGTAGCGGTCACTGCGGCTTGCTCCGAACTGGGCAGCTGCGCCTGCCCGCGCAGCCACGCGTTGCTGACGAGCGAGCGTCAGCCGGAAGGCAGCGGCGCTACCTGCCGCCGCTGCGTCATCTTGTGCTCTAGCCAGTTAGACTCCTAGAGTTGTTCGCGGGGCAATCTGCGCTTGATGCGCTTTTCGATCACGCGAAAGTGCTGTTCATCGGCCAAGGTGATCAGGGAGATCGCGATGCCGGCCTTGCCTGCGCGGCCGGTGCGGCCGATGCGATGCAGGTAGTCGTTGGGCGAGCGCGGCAGCTCGAAGTTGATCACGACGGGTAGGTCTTCGATGTCGATGCCGCGGGCGGCGAGGTCGGTCGCGAGCAGGACGCGCAAGCTGCCGTCACGAAACGCGCGCAGCGTGCGCGTGCGCTCGTGTTGGCTCTTGTCGGCATGAAAGCAAGCCGCGTGGATGCCCGCGCGATCGAGCGCACGCACGAGTGCATCGCCGGTTTTCTTCATGCTGATGAACACCAGGGCTTGCCGCAGCTCAGGCGCCGCGAGCAGCTTAATCAGCATGCTTGTCTTGCGCTCGGGAGCGACCTGGTACACGTGCTCTTCGATCTCGGGATCCGTGCTAGGTTGTGTCACATCGACAGTCAGCGGGTCGTGTAACAGGCACTCTGTCAGCGCGCTCATGTCGGGTGGCAGCGTCGCCGAGAACAGTAAGTTTTGACGGCGCTCGGGCAAGCACGACAGGATCTCGTCGAGCTCGTCGCGGAAGCCCAGGCCCAGCATGCGATCGGCTTCGTCCAACACCAGCGCGCGCACGCTAGACAGCTCGACGGCGTTGTGACGCTGCAGATCGAGCAACCGACCGGGCGTCGCAACTAAGATGTCCACGCCACCCCGCAGCGCCAGCATCTGCGGATTGATCGAGACGCCGCCAAAGGCTGCAACGACGCGCAGCCGCGTTTGCACAGCTTTGACGAAGCCGAGCAGCACTTCGCTGATCTGCACAACCAGCTCGCGCGTGGGCGCAAGCACCAGCACGGCCACGGGGTTGCCGCGCGCGCTGCGCCCGAGCGGGTCAGCGAGCAGTCGCTGCACGAGCGGCAGCCCGAACGCAGCGGTCTTACCGGAGCCAGTTGCGGCTTGGCCCAGCACATCGCGGCCAGCTAGCACAGCCGGGATGACTGCGGCCTGGACCGGCGTAGGCGCTGGATAGCCCGCGTCCTGCACGGCCAATAAGAGCTGCGAGCTGAGGCCGAGCGCTGCAAAAGGGTGGGGAACGGCAATGGTCATCGAGGAGGTCGAGACCATAGTCGGACCACCAGAGGATGCGACTGAAATCGAGCGCGCCCAGAGAACCAAAGGGTTTGGGCCGAGGCGCGCTCCACAGTGACCCGGGCTCACGTCGGGACGACTCGGCGTGACGAGCGCCGGCTTTGTCAGAACGGCAACTCAGGGCGACCTGCGCAGCTGTGGGCGTCGATAGGCTTACATCCGAAGAAAGCGGGCCATCGGTCGAATGCGACAGGTTGGCCGCTGACATCTGTCGGCGCAGGATACTTTGCTTCGTTGACTCGCCGCTGACGGCGGCGGCTACGCTGTACTTCACAGAGCGGATGAACTAGAATTCTTGCACGCGAGGGTGTGTCTATGGCGAAGCAGCTTCGGCGTGCGAGTGTCGCATTGTGTATCGGCCTGTGCGCCTGTTCGTCGGGTGAAGCGCCTGGCCCGTCTGACGCGAGTGAGCCCATGCAGCCGTATGCTGCGGGGTGGAAGGGCGACGTGCTGAACACGCACAATGCGTTTCGAGCTGACCATTGCGCGCCGGCGCTGACTTGGGCTGACGACCTCGCGACGTCGGCGCAAGCGTGGGCCGACGCTTGCGTGTTCGCGCATGATCGTGGGCGCGGGTTTGGCGAGAATCTCGCCGGTGGCAGCGAGCAGCCCACTGAGCTTTGGTATGCGGAGAGCGCTGAGTACAAGTTCACGGCGCCGGGGTTCGCGTCGAATACAGGACACTTCACGCAGGTGGTTTGGCGTGGGAGCACGCAGCTCGGTTGTGGCCGAGCGCAGTGTGGATTCGGCGTTTACTACGTGTGCCGTTACTTCCCTGCCGGCAACGTGCTCGGTCAGTTCGAGCAGAACGTGCTGCCGGCTGGCACTGCTTGTGAATAGAAGTGTAGAAGGCCCCGATTCATCGGCCGTGCATTCGCCAACAGGAAATCGGGATCGGGCTCGCTGACGTACTCGTCCTGCTGGACGAGCGCGAGCGGCTCCCGCGCGCGGATTCCGGATAAGAATCAAATCCAGAGATCATCGTCGCCGCCTGAGTATGTGACCTCAGTCCGCAGCTCGGTCGTGAGTGTTGCGCGACGGGTCATTTAGTTGTTAGAGCGTTAGTCAGATGCGTCGCAGGCGCTCCAGTTGGATTGCGAACGACCCGGTTCTGCGCATAGCGCGAACGAGCTGCCGATGATGGCCAGCGCGTCGCGAGGCAATACGACCACAGTAGTGCTACCGGTAAGGCAGACCGAACGCTCGGATGCCACCTAACGGAGCCGGATCTGTCCAGTCCCAACCGTAGCTCACGTACAACATTCCGTGCGCGACCGTGACACCACCCGCGCTCGAGCTGCCGAGATCCACCGACCAGAGCTCGCGACCGTCGCGATCGTGAAATGCTTGCAGCCGTCCGCTGCCACCCGGCAAGTACACGACGCCGTTCGCATGCGTGATCGAGCCATAACACAGGCCGTCCACCGGCACTGACCAGCGCACGTCTCCTGTCCCCGCGTCGAGCGCGAACAGCACAGAAGAAGCGGGTCCAGAGTGACCGGTGCCATCACCTTGGTCAGTGCTGAAGTCTCCAGAGCAGATATAGATAGTTTGATCGTGGTACGCAGGTGATCCCATGATGCCACCGTGGTGACCACCCGGTGTGAGCTGGCGCGTCCATTGCGGCTTACCGTCGCGATCAAAAGCGCGGAGCGTGCCGCCCTTATCACCTGCTGCGACCATGTCGACGCCGTTCGCTGTGTACAGCACAGGCGTCGACAAGATGTCGAGATCCCCGTCATCCATGTTGCCGAGCCACCACGCGTCTGCCTTTGTGTATTGCACGTGCCAGGCATATTCACCGGTCTCATAGTCCAGTGCGATCAGGGAGTCGGCGTACGGCGAGTCACTGTCATCGTAGTTCTGTCCCGTGCCGATGAACATGCGTCGCCGCTCGGGGTCGAAGGCGGGCGACGAACACACGCCCACGCCGGTGCCTGTCGTCAGCACGCGCTCCCACACCTTTGCGCCCGTCTTTGCGTTTACAGCGATGATGCTGCCGCGAAACGGTGGCGCGCCGACTACCGTGTCGATCGGGTTGATGTTCTGAAACGACGCTACGCCAGCGATCGCCAAGTCGCCGATCCGCTGCAGTGAGCTGAGCGAGTTGGAGCTTCCGCCCTGATGCACAGGTGCGCGCCACTCCAGCGCACCGGTCGCGCGATTCAGGCGATACCAAGTCGCGAAGACTCCGCCGATGTACACTGCATCCTCGTCGACGAATGCCGACGTGGTGATCTGTCCCACGAGGTTCTGCGCGTCGAGCGTACGCCAGCGCTCGCGGCCGGTCGCAGCATCGAGCCCTACCGTCGCTCCCTGCCAGTCTCCGAAGTAGAGGCTTCCGTCGCGGTAGGCTGGCGTACCTGTCACTGCAGCGGTTGTCCAGCTCCAGCGCAGCTCGAGCTTCGACACGTTGTCCACGCCGATCGTTTGCTCAGCAGGATTGTGGCGGGTGTTGGACATGTCGTGCCCGTAGGAGACCCAGTCCGGTGACGACAGCCGCGTGTCGACGCTTACACTCGACGCGGCGCCGTCGAGCACGTTCTGTTGCGCGGAGTCCGTGCTACCGCCGCTAGGAGCTGCAACGCTTGGCACGCGAGCCGCAGTGGACCGGCCACCCTCGCGTGCCGAAGCGGACGGCACGAGCTGAGCGCTGTGCGACAAGTCGAGAGCCTCGGGCATGGGCCCACACGCGAGTAAACAGGACAAACCGAGCATCAAGCGCGTCATCGCAACCCCCTTGTAGCCGCGGCAGCCCGTGCCGCGCGCTCATGGGGATTAGCGACGCGAAGCCGCCCCATCCGTCACTCTTTTTCAGGAGCTTGACAGCGGCCCTCTACATTTGTAGAGGACGAAGTCATGGTCACACCTCAAGTTGTTTCGATCGAGCACGGCGGCCCGCGGCTCGCAGCAGACCTGTACTTGCCTACGGCTGCCGTAGGCCCGGTGCCTGCCGTGGTGACTGGGTCGGGCTTCGGCGGCGTCAAGGAGATGCTGCTGCCACACTTCGCTGCTGCGCTCGCACGCGCCGGCGTGGCCACGTTGGCTGTCGATTACGCCGGCTTCGGAGCGAGTGAAGGCGAGCCACGTCAGGACTTGGATCCGCGCGCGCAGATCCGCGACCTGCGTCGCGGTCTCGACTTCCTGGCCGCGGACGCACGCATCGATTCCGCGCGCCTCGGCGCGTTTGGTCCGAGCATGTGTGGTGCCCACGTGCTGGTGCTCGCCGGCAGTGATGCACGCGTACGTGCGGCTGTCAGCATGGTGCCATTCGTGCGGGCACCGCGTACGCCGCCCAACCCCAAGTTGCTCCGGTCGATCGTGCTCGATGGGCTACGCAGCCTGCTCAGAATGCGCTCCGAGCTCGTGGCGGCTGCTGGATTGCCGGGTGAGCGCGCGGTGATGACTGACGACGGCGCGCTGGCGTGGATCACTGCGGTGTCCGCGGGCGCGCCGACCTTTCGCAACGCGATCACCATACGATCTCTTGTACGCCTGTCGCGCTACCGACCGATGCGCATGCTCGGCTCGCGTGGCATCCGCGTGCCGCTGCGAACCATCCTCTCGCGCGACGATGGCATCACGCCAGCGGCGCTGGCCCGTGCTGAGATGCGTTCTGTCACGCACGACTGCGTGGAGCTCAGTGGCACGCATTTCGAGCTGTTCGGTGAGCACTTGTCTGAGGTCACGCGTCTGACTGTCGAATGGCTCGCGTTGCATCTCGGTGCCCGCTCAGAGCGGCAGCAGGCCTCGACCATCGGCGCATGATCCGCGTGGCCACCGCCGAGCCCACATCCGACCGTCAAGCCCGCATCGCGGACGCCGCCTTATGCTTACTCGCGCGCGAGGGGGCCAAAGGACTGACGCATCGCGCAGTCGATGCCGAGCTGAAGCTGCCAGCAGGCTCGACCTCGTATTACTGTCGCACGCGCGCGGCGTTGCTGCTCACAGCTGCACAGCGATTACTCGCGCTCGACGCAGCAGACGCAGAGCAGATCTCGAGCGACGCTGCTGGGCTCTCGAGCTTGCTCGGCCGCTGGCTCTCGCAAGAAGGTCGCACGCGTTCGCTCGCGCGTATGGAGCTGCTGCTCGCTGCCGCACGTGAGCCCGGCCTGGACTTCATGGTCGACGCGCGCCAACAGTTCATCGCTCATGCCCAACAAGCCCTCGGTGGGCCTGCTCACAGTCGCCATACGCGTGCGCTGTCCTTGGTCGCGCTCATGGACGGTCTCACCTTGCATGGCCTAGTTACAGGCTCGCTCAGCTCGAGCGACGCGCAACGCGTTATCGCGGAGCTGCTCGGACAGACACCTCGTAAACTGAAGCCACGAGCACCCTAGCTCGACTATTAGAGCGCGAGCACGGGGAGCTTGGCTGAGCTCCCCGTCGCGCTGCGTTTCAGTAGTACGTCGCGAGCGAGCTGGCTGCGTAGTCGCGCAGCTCCGAGAAGCGATTGTCCTTCACCTTGAGCACCCACTCGGGGTCCTGAAGCAATGCGCGACCGACAGCGAGCAAGTCGAACTCACCGCGTGCGAGCCGCTCCACGGCTTCGTCGATCTTGCTCGCGGCCGAGCTCTCACCGCGGAATGCGCCGGTGAACTCGCTGCTCAGCCCGACCGAGCCTACGCTGATCGTGGGCAGGCCGGTGACCTTCTTCACCCAGCCGGCGAAGTTCAGACCGTTCGGTCCATCGACCTCGGGGAACTCGGCCTCGAGGATGCGACGCTGAGAGCAGTGAATCGCGTCTACGCCTGCTTCTGCGAGCACACGCGTCCAGCGTTCGAGCTCTTCGGGCGTGCGCGCCACCTTGGCGGTGTAGTCGACTGACTTCCACTGCGAGATGCGGATGATGATCGGCAGGTCGCCGACAGCTGCGCGGCAGCGGCGAATGGTCTCCGCAGCGAACTCCGCGCGCCGCTCGATCGAGCCACCGAAGCGATCCGTGCGTTGGTTTGTGACCTCCCAAAAGAACTCGTCGATCAAGTAAGCGTGTGCGCCGTGCAGCTCGATGCAATCGAAGCCGAGCGCTTTGGCGTCGCGCGCAGCATCGGCGTACGCCTGCGCCATGTCGAGCACCTCGGCTTCGCTGGGCTCTTCGGCGACCTTCTTGCCGCGCAGTGACAGGCCCGACGGACCGTCGGAAGGTGCATCGGGGAAGTGCCCACTGTTTGGCTTGCGCGACATCCCTTGATGCCAGATCTGCGGGCCCATCTTGCCGTTTGCTGCGTGCACCGCGTCGATCACACGCTTCCAGCCAGCGAGCGGTTGTTCGCCCCAGAACAGCGGGATATTCGCGTCGTCGGCCGCACCACGGCGGCGTGTGAGCGTGCCTTCCGACAAGATCAGCCCCACCTCGGCGGCCGCGCGGCGCGCGTAATAGCCGACGTTTTCATCGTTCGGCGCACCACCGGGCGAGTGCGAACGCGTCATCGGCGCCATCACCAGGCGATTCTTGAGCGTGAGGCCGCGGAGCTGAAATGGTTGAAACAGTGCAGATAGATCAGACATGACGTAACTCATTCTCGGGTTGAGAGCACAACGTGGCTCAGCGTGCGGTGAAGCCACCGTCTACGGCAAGCGCATGACCAAGGACAAAGGCAGCGTCTTCCGAGCTCAGGAACACGACGCTGCGAGCGATGTCCTCGGCTTCGCCCAAGCGTCCGATCGGATGCGCTTGGTCGATGTATTTTTCGCGGCGCGGATCGCGGGCGATCGCGCGCTCGGTCATTTCAGTGCGAATAATGCCGGGACACACCGCGTTTACGCGAATGCCTTTGCGGCCATACTCCAGCGCTGCTGCCTTGGTGAGCCCGAGCACTGCATGTTTGGTAGCGCCGTAGATCGGCTGACGCGCCGCACCGATCAGCCCGCCGATCGACGAGGTATTCACGATCGCGCCGCCGCCGCCTTGCTTCAGCATCTGCTCGATCTCGTGTTTCATGCACAGCCAAACGCCTTTGACGTTGACGTTCATGAGCTGGTCGAAGATCTCTTCGGTGGCTTTGGCCAGCGGCTCGTGCTCGATGTCGATGCCCGCGTTGTTGAACGCGATGTCGAGGCGCCCGAAGTGCGCGACCACCTGCGCCACCATGTTCGCGACCTGTTCGGCGCGCGTCACATCCGCTTGCAGACCGATGGCTTCGCCGCCCTGCGCTGCAACTGCGCTGGCCACTTCATTCGCCGCTGCGAGGCTCAGATCCACCACGGCGACCTTCGCGCCCTCTCGCGCGTAAGCGAGCGATGTCGCACGCCCGATGCCGCCAGCGCCACCTGTCACCAGCGCTACTTTTCCAAGAAGTCTCTGACTCATACGGCTGCCTTCACTTTGCGAGGTTTGTTGGCTGAAGCTGCTGGCGGCGGATAGACCTGATCCAACACGAGCGCGATGCTGTCGCTCAGTGGGCGCACCGAGCCTTCCACCTTCATGCGCAAGAGCGCGCCCTCCCACACGCTCCAGGTGAGCGCAGACAGCGCGTCCGGCGACATATCAGCGCGGATCTCTCTGCGCGCCTGCCCTTGACTGATCAAGCCTGCCAAGCGCTCGCGCCAGGCTAGCTGCGCGATCAATAAGCGCTTTCGGCAGACCTCGCTGGCCTGTGCGACCTCGGCCGCGAAGTTCCCGATCAAGCAACCCGATACAGCGCCGCTGCGCTTGTGGTGCTTCACCATTTCCCTGAATACGTGGCGAATCGCGGCCATCGGCTCCGCAGGCGCGCCGGCCATCATGCGCTGCCAAGAGCGCTCGCTGAAGTCTGCGTAGCGGTCGACGATGGCTGCGCCAAAGGCCTCTTTGCTCGTGAAATGATTGTAGAACGAGCCTTTTGGCACCCGAGCTCTGTCGGTGATCTGCTGAATGCCAGTGCCGTTGTAGCCCTGCTCCAGAAACAGCGCCAGGCCTGCCGCGAGCAGGCGTTCTGGGATGTCGTGCGGGTCGGCCGTCCGTGGCATGGCGCGGAATATGACCGGTCGTCTTAGACGATGCAAGGGGCGGCGCCTGCTCAGCTGCGCCAGTAGTATTTCACGCCGAACAGCAGCACGGCGACGCTGATCGCGCCGCACAGAGCGCCCCAGAACCAATAGGGCAGGAGCAATGCCGTGCTCAGCTGCGCGACATCGGAGGGCATATCGCCGGCGCTCGTGGCCGCGACTGCCGTGAATAGATAGTCGCCGCGTGAATACACGCTGAGCGCGAGCTGCGTCCCTCCGAACACGATCACCAGCTGCGATAAGAGCGCTGGGCCGCGCCAAGCGACGAGCGCACAAAAGGCTGCGAGCCCGCCGATGAAGAACCAGCCAAACATGTTGCGCACAACCAAAAGCAGCGCAGCTGCGAGCAGCGCAGCGATTAGCATCAAACACGTGCGCGCGCGCTCGGGCGTCTTGCCCATCACGAACAACAGCACGGCTGCGATGCTCGGCCCGATCAACCCGCCTGCCAACACGGCCACTTCCTGCAAGCGACCGCTCGTTCCGGTGAGTGCCACGCCGGATGCGTCCGCGTACAGCTCGAACGATGCGAACTGGCCGCCGACCAACACCGCTGTCAACCCATGGCCGAGCTCGTGTGCGAGCGTGGAAAGCAACACCAGCGGATAGCTCAAGACACGCGCTTCGGGGATTGCGTACAGCGCAACGGTCACGAGAGCGCTGAGCACCAGCACGGACCGAGACCACCGCTGCGACGCAACAAGAGGGCGAGCTGGATTGCTTAGAAGACCTGACATGCTCACAGCGACTCCGTAAGGACTCTTTGTCGTACTTCTGGGCAGCGACGCTGTCACCTCTATACGTGCTTCATTCGGACCGCGCACGGTTCGCTGCGCGCGGGGCTCTCGTGCTACACAGGCAAGTGCATGACCTCCGCGCCGAGCGATGCCGAGCTGATCGAGCGTGCCTGCGCCGGCAATGTCGCGGCATTTGCCGAGATCTACGACCGCCAAGCACCTGTCGTGCTCGCGTTGTTGCGGCGTGTGATCGGCGACCGCGTCGAAGCGGAAGATCTGCTGCACGACGTGTTTCTGGAGGCTTGGCGCAGCATCCGACGTTATGACGCCCAGCGCGGCAGCGTGCGGGCCTGGTTGTTGGTGCGAGCGCGCTCGCGTGCACTCGACCGACGTGCGAGGCTCGCCCAGCAGTCGGCGAGCCACCGCCTGCTGCCGACGGCTGCAGAGTTGCCGCCGAGCGAACACGCGCTGGTCGTGCAGCAGGCGCTCGCGACGCTGCCCCCAGAGGTGCGCGAGACGCTAGAGCTTACGTATTTCGAGGGGTTGACTGCGCCCGAGCTGAGCGCGCGCCTGCAGGTTGCTGAAGGCACAGTGCGATCACGCTTGCACCGCGGTCTCGCGGCGCTGAAACATGTGCTAGACGGACACGGAGGCGACCAGTGACAGATGACAAGCCAAAGAGCGGCGTGAGTCCCGCTGAGACCCTGGGCTTGCTTGCAGCTGCATTGCAGCCGATAGCGCCGGTACCTGCGACGCGTGCGCACCTGTTGGGTGAGCTGCAGAGTCGTGAACGCTGGACGCCGTGGGCTGCAGACGTCGCGCGCGTGCTCCACCTCCCGGACAGCGACGCGCTTCACGCGCTGCAGCAAATCGAAGAGCGCTCAGCTTGGCGGCCCGGGTTGTGGCCCAACTCGAGTGTCCTGCAGACACCGGCGTTGCGCGCTATTCAAGCGCTGATCGCGCGTCTGCCGCCTGACACACGCATTCCGCGCCACAACCACAACACGCGCGAGCTGACATTCGTGCTCGACGGTGAGCTGATCGAAGACGACCGGTGCAGCTACGGACCCGGCGAATTGGTAGACATGCAGATCGGAAGCGAGCACGAGCTGGCAGTTGCAGGTACAGGTGACTGCCTCGTGGTGTTTTTTCTTCCGCAAGCGTGAGTCGATCGGGATCGATCTAGCGCGGCCGTCCGTACCTCTTCTCGAGCACACGCGTGCTCAGAGTGGAGAGAACGATGACGACCATAAAGTGGCAGGGTACGCTAGCGGTGATCACGCTGCTCGCTGCGTGTACCGAGATGCCTCAGCTCGCGGTGCAGCCCACGGCGGCAGCGTCGGGCGCAGGCGCCCCGAGCCCATCCCCCACAATTGTTGCAGGTTCGAACGCTGCAGCCAACGGCGGCAGTCGAGCCGCGCCAGCGGCAGGTGCTGCAGGCGGAGCCGCCGCGCCGTCCCAAGGTTCAGCAGGCCGGGCGGCGGTGCCGAGCGCCGACCTCGATGACGCTGGCAGCGGCGAGACGAGCCCAGATGTGCCGAGCGCGCCTGTCGCGGCAGAGACCACGCTCACGGCTGATCTGATAGTGCCCGCGGGCACAACGATGCGCGTGCCAGCGGGTGCGAGCTTCAAAGCCAGCCCCGAGGTCAAAGTCCAAGTGCTCGGCGAGCTCGTCGTGCAAGGCAGCGCCGAGCGTCCAGTGGTGTTTGCCGGCGGCGGAGCACCGCGCTCCTGGCACGGCATCGTCGTCGAGCAAGGTGGCAAGCTGACGCTCGAGCACGCGCATATTTCAGGCGCGACCTACGGGCTCTTTGTCATGCCTGGTGCGGACTTCTCGGTGGATTCGAGCGTCATCGACACGAGCTTCAAAGCCGCTGTGATCCAATCGAACGGCAGCTTCACGCGCACGCGCTTCGTGGCCAGTGTTCCAGAGACTGTTTCGCTGGCGAGCGAGGTGACGATCGACGATCCGAACGGCGCACTCACGATCATGGATGCCTCGCCGACGATCACCGATTGCCAGTTCGATGGCGCGTCGTCGTTGACAGATCTCGTGCGCATCGGCGGCATGGCTTCGCCCGTGTTCGACTATGTGTACCTGCACGACGCGCACTGCGCGTTTCATACCTTCGGCGGCACGAACACCTCGGCGATCATCCGGCACACGCGCATGCAGAACTTCGCATACGCGTTCATGGCATACACGACCAAGCCGATCGTCGAAGACAGCGTGTTCATCACGAACAGCAGCGACTTCGGCATCTGCCTGGGCGCGACCGAAGACAACGCGCCGGTGCTGCGCAACAACTTCTATTCAGGCGGCGAGGTGCTGCTCGATCCGAGTTGCTTCAACATCGGCATCTTGGATCCGAGCCCGGCCAGCGCGGACGATCCGAGCGTCGGGACGAAGAGCACATTCCAAGACTGAGGCGCCAACATGCGTCAGCTCGTGAAGCTTTTTGGTGCGCTCGTCTTGTGCCTTGTGACGGCACGGGCGAGCGCACACGCGCCGTTGCCGCGCGGGCTCGCGGTCAGCCCGGACGGCGTGGGTGTAGCGCTGGCGCTGCCGGGCTTTGGTCTGTTGTTGCGCACGGCGACAGCGCCTGGTTTCGCGTACGCGTGCGACGCCGTGCTCGGGATCCCGCCGTCCGATGCGCCGCCGGCCGTGCAATACTTCGCGGACGGCTCGTGGTTGGTCGCTAGCAGCGGAGGGCTGCATACGCTCGACGCTGATGGCTGCGAGCTATCACCGCCTCACGTCGCGCTCGGCCGTGCACCGATCAGCGCGATCGCTATCCACGGCGCGAGCCAGGTGGCCTATGCGGTCGCGACCGAGCTAGGCGAGGGTGTCTGGCGCAGCGAGGATCTGGGTGCCTCGTGGCAGCTGCGTGGTGCGATCGATGACTCGGCGGATGTGAACGCGTTGCTGGTAGATGCTGACGATCCTGCGCGTCTGTACGTGAGCCGCGGAGCTTCCGATGCCGACGCAGCGCTGACTGTCTCTAGCGACGCCGGCGCTACTTTCGAAGTGTTTCCGCAGACACGTGCGCTGCGCCTGCTGGCGGTCCAAGACGCAGGCCAGCTGTGGGCGGTCGCGCGTGCGCTCGACCACAAAGCCAATCGCGGCTTCGACATCCTGCACGCGGATGCGGCTGGCGCGCTTTGGCAGAGTCGCCTGCGCGTAAACTTCTTCGGTGGTCTCACGATCACAGACAACGGCGAGATTTGGGTCGGCGACGAGGGCGGCGGCGTGTACCGCTCGACCGACCGCGGGGCGAGCTTCGCGTGGGTGGAGTCGCCGCGCTCGATCTCGTGTATCGCTAGCTCCGGCAATGAAGTCTGGGCGTGCACGCCGGACCTGCCGAGTGCGCCCGCGCTCAACGTGCTCGCGGCCGCTGCGGCGTCGTTCGAGCCAGCGTTAGCGCTCGCTGACGTGGACGCACAAGTCACATGCGCGCAGCACAACCAGGGCGTGGACCCATGCCAAGCGGCGTGGGTCGAGTGGCAGAGAGACGTCATCGGCCGAGTCCCCGTGCTCGCAGAACCACCGGTGGATGCCAGTCAGCCTCTGCCCGAAAGCACGCCCCCGATGCAGCCAACTGAGCTGCAGCCATCAGCGGCAAGCTGCGCGCTCACCGCGCATCCGCACGGCGCTGCGAGCCATTGGGCCTTGCTCCTGCTGTGCGCCGCATGGCGCCGCGCGCGACGCGCAGCCTTTGTCGGCGCTCGCTAACTTTCGGCGTCGCGGATGCGCACGGCGGCAGCATCTTCCGCTGGTCTGCCTGACGCGACAAGGGTGTGAAGACTTCGCTGAACCGCGAGCCTGACGTGCGCTGTTCAGCCAACTACGCCACATTCTAGCGGCGCCATAAGTTGCGAGTAGTTCGCAACAGGCTCGCACGACCTTGCGAAGATTTGCAAATCGGTACTGGTGCGACAAAAAGTCTATTGCAAAATGGTTGCATTAGTTGCTAGGCCGACGTCTCGTCCAACGGGAGTCGGCAATGCTTACTGCACGGAACCTCTCCAAGCGCTATGGCGAAACAACCGCGCTCGATCGGCTCGACCTCGAGATCGCCGCGGGCGAAGTGTTTTGTTTGCTCGGACCGAACGGTGCTGGCAAGACGACAACGCTGAGCTTGTGGCTCGGGTTCATCGAGCCCTCTTCGGGTGAAGCGTTCGTGGGCACCACGCACGTGCAGGCCGATCCGCTCGGCGCCCGCGCGCAGCTCGCGTACGTGCCCGAGCAGGTGCGCTTGTACCCGCACTTGAGCGGCGTCGAGAACCTCGAGTACTTCCTGCGCTTGTCGGGCGCACCCCTGCCATCGCGCGCAGAGCTCGAGGCGTATCTGCTCGCCGCAGGCGTGCAGCGCGACGCATTGGCGAGGCGCGCTTCGGGCTACTCGAAAGGCATGCGCCAAAAGGTTGTGCTCGCGCTGGCACAAGCGCGTAAAGCCAGTGCGCTGCTCTTGGATGAGCCGTCTTCGGGCCTCGACCCGGGCGCGGCCGACGAGCTCTATGCCGCGGTGCAGCGCGAACGTGAGCGCGGTGCCGCTGTGTTGATGGTGACGCACGACTTGACAGCTGTGTGCAGCGTCGCGCAGCGCTTCGGGATTATGCGCGCAGGCAAGCTTGTGCACGTCGGCTCCGCGGCCGGGCTCGACGAGGCAGCCGTGCAAGCGCTTTATCGGGAGCACCTGACGCGACCTACGCTGCAGCCATCGGCGGCGGGTGAAGTCAGCGGCGCGGTGCAACCCCAAGAACAGTGAGTGATCGACCGATGAGAACGACGTTTGGCTTGCGCATCGTAGTGAGTGCGCTGAGCTGGTTATGCGTGTGCGCGCCGATCGCGGCGCAAGATGACACTGATGCTGGCGTGCCAGAGGATGCCGCCACGGGCGGATCGACGCCGGAAGGTGTAGCGATCGGCGAAGCGGTAGAGATCACCGTCGAGGGGCGGCGCACAGGCCCGCTCGCCAGCACCGAGGTGCTGACCAGCACAAACGTGCTCGCGGGTGACGCTGTGCAGCTCCAATCGGTGCCCGAGACGCTGCACGTGCTGAAGCGCGTGCCCGGCGTATACATGGAAGACTACAACCAAGGCGTGACTTCGACCGGGCTCAGCATCCGCGGCTTCAACACGCAAGGCGACGTGCCCGCGGTAAAGCTGCTGATCGATGGCATCCCGAGCAACTATCACGGCGGTCAAAGCGAGCTGAAGACTGTCTTCCCGCTCGAGATCGATCGCATCGAAGTGGTGAAGGGTACGAACGATCCGCGCTACGGGATGAACAATGTCGCCGGCAACGTCAACGTGTTCACGCGTCGCGGCGAGAACGTGCAGATCGCGCGGCTGCTCGGCGGCAGTTTTCGCACGCTCGAGCCGCAAGTGCTCGCGGGCTTCAAGACGGGTGCGTTCGATCAGACTTACTTCCTCGGTTACCGCACGTCCGAAGGTTATCGGCAGAACTCAGCGATGGATCGGATCGCGGGCTCGGCCAAGTGGTTCTACGAGCCGAGCAGTCGCACGAAGCTCGGTCTGATTACGCGCGGCATGATCTTCCGCGCGCAATCACCTGGCTACCTCACGCCCGAGGAAGCGCGCGCGACGCCGCGGCTCTCGCCCGAATACGCGCGCAAGGACGCGGGCAAACAAAGCTGGGCGCACGCGAGCGCACACCTAGACCACAGCTTCAGCGATGGCGTGTCGATCCAGGCCAAGGCGTATGTGCAGTCGCTGCGGCGCGATCGCAACGTGAGCTTCGATCCGGACATGCAGCAGCAGCTGCGTCGTGCGGATGAGCTTCAGCACGGCGCGATCGCAGTCTTCACTTACCGCGGCGGTGCGCGCGCGCTCGGGTTCTCGCTCGAGCTCGGTGCTGACTATCAGGGGCAGCACAACATGGACCGACGTTTCAACACTGTCGCGCGTGTGCCTCAGGGCGAAGCCGTGCGCGATCATAAGTTTACCTACAACAACGCTGGTTCGTACGTGCAGGCCAGCCTCAAGCCGTTTCGCGCGCTCAAGCTGGCTGGTGGTGTTCGCGCGGATTACCTCTGGGGCAGGTTGAATGATCGCGGCGCAAACGAACGCTACGACATGAACGACTTCGGTGTGATCTGGCAGCCGAAGCTGAGCGCGGCGTGGACTTTTCTCGAAGGCCAGCGCTTGTACGCGAACTATGGTCGTACTTGGCAAGTGAACACGGGCATCGGCGCGTACCGTACCTCCGCGGGCGCGCAGCTCGATCCTTCGATCAACGATGGTTGGGAGGCAGGTTTTCGTTCGAGCGTGTTGCCTTGGCTGAACGCGCGCGTCGCGGCGTGGCAACAGCTGGCGTCGCGCGAAGTGCGGCTGAAGCAGGACAACTCGGGTGACTCGGAGAACGTCGGCAAGACCTCGCGCTACGGGCTGGACGCGGAGCTTGTTATCACGCCGGTGAGCTGGTTGTCAGTGTGGGGCGCGTTCAGCCCGGTCAAAGCCAAACAGATCGAGCCCGGTCGCGAAGAGGGCGCCGAGGCGCGCCGCGACAAAACACTCAATCACGTGCCTTGGTTCAGCGCGAAAGCGGGCATCGACTATCGGCGCTGGGATGAGCTGTACGTGTCGCTTTGGGCTTACGCACAAGGCACTTATTACCTCACCAAAGAGAACGACGGGCCTGCGCTGGGCGATTACATCGTGGTCAATCTGGACTCTCGCTATCAAGTGAATCAGTTCTTAGAGATCGGTCTGTCGATCCAGAACCTGCTGAACGACGACTACGACGCGTCGATCTGGTTCAAAGACTACGGTCAGGTCGGTTCGCTGCACAATCCGGGGGCGCCGCTGTCAGCGTACGTCTCGGCGACACTCACGCTGTGAGGACCCGATGAAAAACGACACTTGGTTTGCAGCAGCCCAGCACGAGCTCATCCGCGCGCGTCGCAGCCGTACGCTGCGGGTCGCGTTGCTGTTGGTGAGCGTGCTCCTCGGCGCAGGCTTTCTGTTGGAAGCGCAGCGGCAAGCCGCCGACGCGCACCAGCAGCAGGCGCTGCAAGAGCAGGTGAGCGAGCAGTTCAAGAGTCAACCCGATCGCCATCCCCATCGTATGGCGCACTACGGCTCATTTGCGTTTCGCCCGCCGGGCCCGCTCGCGTTCTTCGATCCCGGGCTCACACCGTTCACAGGCAATGTGCTTTACCTCGAGGCACACAAGCGCAATTTTCCGAGCTTCAGCGCTGCGGCCGCGTCGGGTGAGCTCGCGCGTTTTGGTCGCACTACAGCCGCGTTCGTGCTGCAGCTGCTTCTGCCTCTGCTGATCTTTATGAGCGCGTTCGACAGCATCGCAGGTGAGCGCGAAGCAGGCACTTGGCAGTTGGCACTGTCGCACGGCGCACGCGTAGGCGATCTCTTCTTCGGCAAAGTGCTCGGCCAGGTCGCGCTCGCGCTCTTGTGGGTGCTGCCGGCCATCTTGCTCGCCGCGCTGGCACGTGCGCTGTTCGGTGGATGGGCCGGCTCGGCCGATACGTGGTTGCGTTCCGGCCTGCTGCTGCTCGGATACGCAGGCTACCTGGCGCTGTGTGCGGTGATCGGCGTGTTGGTCTCGTCGCTCTACAGAAGCTCGCAAAAGGCGCTGGTCACGCTGCTGTGCGTGTGGATCGTCGCTTGGGTGGTGGTGCCGCGCACGGCGACGGAGCTGGCAGTGCGCGCCCATCCCATGCCTGCGCGGTCGCAGATCGAGAGCGACATCTCGCGCGCGGTGCACGGCGTGGACAACGGTCACGGCGCGAGCAGCCCAGCAGCCAAGGCCCTGACCGCGCGCACGCTCGCTCAATACGGCGTGCCGCGGATCGAAGATCTGCCGGTCAACATCAACGGCCTGCGCGCGCAAGCCGGGGAAGAGCGCACGAGCCACTTGTACGACCGCTACTACGCCAGCCTGTACGAGCTTCAGCGGGCGCAGGTCGCGTACACCTTGCGCTTCGGCGCGCTGTCGCCGCTGCTGCTCTTGCGCAGCCTGTCGATGGCGCTCTCCGGCAGCGATGCCGAGCACTACGCCGACTTCTTAGAGCGGGCCGAAGCGCATCGTTTGGGCTTCATCACACGCCTCAATGATGTTCACGCCAAGCACCTGCAATACGAAAAAGCTGACAACGGCCAGCGCGCATCACACGAGCACTGGGCCGACTATCGCCACTTCGACTACAGCGAACCGACGCTCGCGCGTAGTGGCGTGCTCTTGCCGCTGAGCGCTGCGGGGCTCCTGGCGATTTGTCTGGTGCTCGCGGCGCTGGCGCGGCTCGTTGCGCGCAAGGAGTTGATGTAGCTCATGACTGGCCTCGCGAAACTAGAGCTCTTACAGCTCGCGCGCTCGCGCGTGTTGTGGCCGTTGCTCGGGATGATCGTCGCGCTGGGCCTCATTGCCGCTGCCAGCGGCGCACACCGGGTCGCGCGCGAGCGTGCTGCGCTCGACGCGCGCGAGGCGTTCCTCCAGGATCAAGAGCACAACTTGCGCGAAAGCCACGCGGACGATCTCGGCCTGTTCATGTACTACTTGGCTCTGCCCACCGAGCACGCGCCGAACGCCTGGACGGCGCTGTCGTCCGGACTGCGCGATGTGTTTCCTTTCAGTCAGCACCTGCGCGTGCTCGGGCTCGCGCCGCAGCTGCACACGAGCGAGCTGAGCAATCCGCTGCAACAGGCCACGGGCAGCCTGGATTATGCGTTCGTCGTGACGTTCCTCTTGCCACTGCTCGTGATCGCGTTGTGTCATGACGTTTCGTCGCGCGACGAAGAGCTGGGGACGGCGCTGCTGCTGCGTTCGCACCCGCTGCGCATGCGGAGATTGGTGGCCTTGCGGCTGGGGCTGCGCGGAGCGATCGTGCTGCTGACGGCGGCGCTCATGTTCGCGGGTGCGGCTTGGCAGGCAGGTGTGCCACCCGATGGCCGCGCGCTGGCTTGGCTCGCGATCCAGTCTGCGTACTTGATGTTCTGGATCGCGCTCGCTTGGCTCGTGGCTGCGCTCGGCCGGTCATCGGGCTGGAACGCGATCGTGCTGACCTCCGCGTGGATCGTGCTGTGCGTGCTGCTGCCAGCGGCGGCGAGCTCGATCTCGACGGAACAGCCGCTGGAGCACGGCGTGGCGTTCACGCTGAAGCAGCGCGAGCTGCTGAACGCAGGGTGGGACAAGCCGCGGCAAGCTGCAGTCGACGCGTACGCCGCGCGTCATCTGGAGCAACGCGGAGTGAGCGTGCCCGAGGATCGCTTCTCATGGCTTTGGTACTACGCAAACCAGGAGCTTGCCGATCGGGCCGTGGAGCAAGAGCTGCAGGCTTACGATGCGGCGCTCGCGCGGCGTGAGTCGCACGCCCACCAACTTGCGTGGTGGCTGCCGCCGTTGGCGACACAGCGTGCGCTCAATCGGTTTGCGGGCACCGACATGCCAGCGCGCCTCGACTATCAGCACAGCGTTGTGGCCTACCACGAGCAGCTGAAGGAGTTTTTCTATCCGCTCGTGTGGGCAGAGAAGCGGGTGGCGGATATTTCGCTCGCTGCGCTGCCTCGTCACAGCTTCCGCCCGGAGCCCACGGCCCCCGATTGGAGTGAGCTCACGGGTCTATGCGCATGGCTCGCAGTCTTGCTGGCAATCGGCATCTTCTGGAAAGGTCGGCGGCCATCCCTTCTTTAGCGTGGCCATCAGCTCAGGACTTCGCGGACCTTGCGTAGCAGAACCGCGGGCGTGATCGGTTTGGCTAGAAAGGCGATTCCGCTGTCCAGGACGCCGTGGTGCACGATCGAGTTTTCGGTGTAACCCGAGACATAGAGCACTTTCATCGCGGGCCGCAGCGGAGCTAGGCGCTCTGCGAGCTCGCGGCCGGTCATGCGCGCCATCACAACATCGGTCAAGAGCAGGTCGATGCGCGCCGAATACTGCTCGCAGATCAAAAAAGCTTCGCCGCCGTTTTGCGCCTGCAGCACGTTGTAGCCCTGGCGTCGCAGGATCGTGCAGACCAAGTTGCGCACTTGTTCTTCGTCCTCGACCACCAGAATCGTCTCGGTCCCACGCAGCGGGCCACCTGGCGCGATGGTCTCCGGGGTCGCTGCTGCGAGCGGCAGGTCCACGCGCGGCAAGTAGATGCGGAACGTAGTGCCGCGGCCGACCTCACTGTAGATCCAGATGTGTCCACCTGACTGTGTGATGATTCCCCAGACAGTCGACAGCCCAAGCCCGGTGCCTTCCCCTTGGCCTTTGGTCGTAAAGAACGGCTCGAATACACGCGCTTGCGTCGCCGCCTCCATGCCTATGCCGCTGTCGGTGACCGCAAGCATCACGTAGCGGCCAGGCACCACGCCGTGATGTCCGGCTGCGTACTCCGCAGTCAGCTCCACGTTGCGCGTCTCGATCGTGATCGTGCCGCCACTCGGCATGGCATCGCGCGCATTCACGACCAAGTTCATGATCACTTGCTCGATCTGCCCTGGATCTGCCGAAAGCTGCCCGATCGGTTCTTTGAAGTAGCTGAGCGTGACGTCTTCGCCGATCAACCGATGCAGCAGCTTCTCCAAGTTCGCGAGCACTTGGTTCAAGTCGATCACGCGCGGCGTGAGCACTTGTTGTCTGCTGAACGCGAGCAGCTGCCGCGTAAGCTCGCCGGCACGCTGGCCTGCCAGTTGGATCTGCTCGACCTCAGTGCGCAGAGGATCTGCAGGCTTGAGCGTATCTAACACCAGCGCCGAATAACTCAGCACCACCGTGAGCAGGTTATTGAAGTCGTGCGCGACACCACCGGCGAGCTTGCCGATCGCCTCCATTTTCTGCGCCTGGCGCAGCTGTTCCTCGAGCCGATGGCGCTCGCTGATGTCTTGCAGTGAGCCTTGCAGGCGTGTGATCGCGCCGCTCTGATCGCGCGCGGCTTGTCCGACGACGCGCACCCACAGGCGCCGCGCCCGCTTCGTGATCAGCTGCGCTTCGATGTCGAACGGCGTGCCGTCGCGCGCACAGAGCTCCACGCTCTGCGCCACGAGCGCGCGAAACTCCGGCGCGTAAGACTCGATCGCGTCTTCGGCCGACGGTGATTCCCCTGAATCGAGGTCGTAGATCGCGCGCACTTCGTCGGACCAGAACGGCGTTTGGGTCAACACATCCAGGCTCCACGCGCCAAGCTTCGCCGCCCGACCGGCGATGCGCATCAGCTCCTGCTGCTCGCGCAGACGCTCGGCGTTGGCCGCTGACGTCACCGCAAACGCGATGCCTTCTGCGAGCCGCGCGAACACATCGATCTCTTCTTGCTGGAAGAAGCCGGGCTTATCGCCGTAGATCGCGAGCACGCCGAGCGTTCGACCACTTGCGTGCAATGGGAAGCCCGCGCAGGAGGCGAGGCCACTCGCGAGCGCCGCTTCCGCGCCCAAGAACGTGCTGTCGTTTGCGATGTCGTTGACCACGGCCGGCTTGCCGAGGCTCAGCTGGTTCGTCCCCGGCTGCTTCCACGCGCGCGCGTCGGTCGTTTTTTGGGCGACTTCCGCGACGTAGCTGGCTGGCTCACCCCAGTGCGCGACGATGTCGAGTCCTTGGGGCGGCCACTCGAACAGGCCGACATACGCCAAGCGCGCGAGCCCCTGTTCCACCGTGATGCGGCAGGCTGCGGCATAGAGCTCACGCGGATCGTGGATGCGCGCGATCGCCTCGTTCACGCGGCTCGACACAGAGTACAAGCGCGCGAGCTGCTGTGCGCGATCGCGGCTGGCTTGCAGCGCGCGATGTTCGCGATCTTGTGCGATCGCGAGCGCTGCGATGTGCGTCGCCGCGCTCACCCACTCGCGCTCTGTCGCGCTGGGCAGGCGGGGCACGCGGTAATACATGGCGAAAGTACCGAGCACATCGCCGTGCGGAGACAAGATCGGCGTCGACCAGCACGCGCGCAGACCATGCGGCGCGGCGAGCTCGCGGTACTTCACCCAGTTCGGATGCGTGAGGATGTCTTCGATGGCGACGGGGGAGCCTGAGAATGCAGCGGCGCCACAGGAACCCTCGTTTGGACCGATGTGTGCGCCCTCGAGCGCCGCCATGTACTGCGCCGGTAGGTGCGGCGCCGCCCCTGCGTGCAGCGTGCCTGTCGCGGCGTCCAAGAGCAGGATCGAGCACAACATCTCGGGCGCGTGCTGCTCGACGAGCAGCACCGCATTGTTGAGGATCTCGCGCAGCGACCCGCCCGACGCCGTCAGCTCCAGAAGTGCACGTTCGGACGACCGAGTGGATGACAAGAGGACCTTGCGCCACAGGCTAATCCCAACGGCCCATCAATTGCACACAGCTTTTAGGGGTGGAAATGAGCTAGCCGTGACTGGCCGGTCTGCGGATATGGGTCGGGCAAATTGTCTACCACCCGTCATTGATCCCGATCGCGCGCCTCGAAGACCAACGGGTGCAGCTGTTGGCGGCGAACCAAGCTTTCAGTCGTCAGATTGCTAAGCCGGGTTCAGTCATGTGTTCGATTGTGCAGTGGCTCCGACAAGTGCCGGATGTGGGCCTCGAACGGCTTTGGTACACGGGTGCTCATCGAGAGGTCATTCATGTTCGAGAGGACTCCCTGTTCATCGGGCAGGCGTGCGCGCATCTGCGCCATGCTTGCGCTCGTAGCTGCATGTTCGGATGCGAAGAATCCCAACGCTGGATCGACGATCGTGCCTCAAAACACGGCGCCGGCGAGCCCGCAAAGTACAGCGGCCGGCGGCACACCCGGCAGCAGCTCGGCGAGCCCGAGCTCTAGTGCTGCGCCTGCCGCTATCAGCGGCAGGTCTGGTATGGCGAGCCCCGTCAGCGGCAGCGCGGATACGCCCGCGCCATCGGCTACTGCAGGCATGACGGCGACCACCCCTGCGATGGAGGTGACAGCAGACCCAGCGAATGCCTGGGTGCGCTTCGGTTACGACCTGCGTAACACCTTCTTCAACCCAGCAGAAAAGACCATTTCGGTCGCCAATGCGCCGATGCTCAAGGAGCTCTGGCGCTTCAAAGTCGCCGGCTATCCACCGGGCTCGCCGACGGTCGTCGACGGCAAGGTCTATCTGATGTCTACGGGCGGGCTCTATGCGATCGACCTCGACACAGGCGTGCAGATCTGGACCCGCGACGATGTCATCGGCACGTCGACGATCGCGTACGACAACGGCTTTCTCTACATTCATGCTCAAGGCACGACGCGTGCGGTGGGCGAAATCATCAAGTTGAATGCATCGGACGGGACGACAGTCTGGGGCCCGACCATCACCTATGACTTAGAGAACTGTGAGGCGTTCTCGTCCGCGCAAGTCGCCAAAGGCAACGTGTTCGTGGGCCACAGCTGCGGTGCCCGAGAGCTGGCGCTGGACGGAACAAATCGGGGCCCGCGCGGTGGTGTCGCGGTCTTCGACGCTGAGACCGGCATGCGCAAGTACACTTACTGGTCTGTGCCCGAAGGTGGCGAAGACGGCGCGATGAGCTGGTCGACAGTTGCGCTCGAACCGGAGGAGGGCGCGGTCTACGCGTCCACTGGCAACAACTACACAGTGGGGGGACCCAACTCCGACGCCATCCATAAATTCAACTTCGACACCGGTGAGCGCATCTGGACAACTCAAGTCACCATGGGTGACATCTGGGGTCTCGCGATGGGCAACGTGGGCGACGAGGACTTCGGCGCGAGCCCGATCTTAGCTGACGTCGGTGGCAAGCAGCTCGTGGCAGCGGGCGACAAGGGCGCGCGCTTCTGGGCGCTCGATCGTGCGACGGGTGAGATCCTGTGGAGTCGCAAGATGCTGACGCCCTCGCGCGGTCCTGCGAACGGCGGCGTGTTGAACAACGGCGGCTTCGACGGCAAGGGCTTCATCTTCATCTCGAACGATCCCGATGCCAACAAGTCCAAGGTGTACAAGGTCGACCCGCTGACAGGTGAAGACATCTGGGTGAAGGACTACGCCAACATGGCCTGGGGCATGCCCTCGATGGCGAACGGCATCGCTGTGATCCCGATCAACGCGGACTTGTACATCCTCAACGCTGACACAGGCGAAGAGCTCACCAAGTTCAGCACGGGCGGCACGATCGCAGGTGGCGCTGCCGCGATCGCGCAAGGCAAGATCGTGGTCAAGAGCGGACTCAGCTATCCGCTCAGCGCCGACGTCCTCAACAGTGATCAAGTCATCTGCTACGGGTTGCCGTCGGCTGCAGGCGCGCCAGCGGCCATGCCGGCTGGCATGCCGCCGATGGCGGCACAAGGATCTCCTGCTTGGAGCGCAATCTTCCGTGACATCATCGTCGCTAAGGGCTGCCAGGGCGCATCGCTATGTCACGGCGGCCAGGCTGGCAAGCTGATGATGACGACACGGCAAGCAGCCTACGACAACCTGGTGGGGAAGGCTGCGATGGGCATGTCGGTAGCAGGACCTTCCTGCGTGGACTCGGGGCTGACGCGCATCGTCCCCGGCGATCCTGACAAAAGTCTGCTCATGCAGAAGGTGCGCGGCACGCATACGTGCGGTGATCTGATGCCACCGAACCCGCCGATGCTCACGCAGGCTGAGCTCGAGCAGATCCAGATGTGGATCATGCTCGGTGCCCCAAACGATTAGCTCTCCAAGTGAGCACGCTGGCGCAGGTCGACTGCCAATGTTTGTGCGGAAGCCGGCGACGAGGCCACGTGCGTGGCGCTGCGCTTCTGCGCTCGCTGCTCGAGCACGTGCGCCCACCACAGCGCGAGCTCCTCGTCAGTCTGTCGTGGCACCGGCAAGGCACGTAGCCGCGTCAACAGCTCATGCGCCGAGCCTGGGCGCTCGGCCGGGTCTTTCGCGAGCAGCTGCAGCACCAAGGCCTCGAGCTCACTCGGGATCGCGTGACTGCAACGCGTGCTCGGCGCCGCGGGCTGACTGTACAGGTGATGCCCACAGATCTCGACCAGCGAGCGGCCCTCGAACACCAGCACGCCAGTCAGAAGAAAATACGCGACCGCACCGAGCGCATACAGATCGCTGCGGCCATCGACAGTCTCGGGTGTCGAGATCTGCTCTGGTGACAAATAGAGCGGCGTGCCCACGATCGTCTGAACGCCGCTCAGAGCGGCAGAGGTCGCGTCGTTCTGAACGCTCTTGACCAAGCCGAAGTCGACCACCTTTGCGAAGCCTGGCAAGCCGCCGCGCTCGCACAAGATCACGTTTGCGGGCTTGATGTCGCGATGGATCAAACCGAGCGTGTGGGCTTCGCTGAGCGCGCCCGCAACCTGTTCTAAGATCCGCACCACACTACTCGCAGGTTGTGCACCCGAGGTCTCGACGAGCAGCTGTAAGTCGAGACCCTCTAACAGCTCCATCGCATAGTAGAACACGCCCTCCGGCGTACGGCCATAGTCGTAGATCGCGATCGTGTGTGGATGCGTGAGCCGGCTCGTCAGCTTGACCTCACGCTCGAAGCGCCTCAGCTCGTGCTCGTCCGCATGATCGGAAGCCAAGACTTTGATCGCAGTGGGCCGCCGCAAGAGCCCGTGACGCGCGCGATAGACAGCGCCCATCCCGCCTTGACCGATCTTGTGTTCGAGCACGTATTGCCCCATCTGCGTCGCCTCTACGACCTTCTTACGCAAGCCGAAGATCGTGTAGGAAACGATGGTAGAGACGGCGGTGCTGGCCATCATCCAAGCGATCACCGGGGCCACGTAGATAAAGCTCGGCGGCAGAGTAGGATCGGCGCGCGTGGTGTAAAACCAGTACGTCCACACGGTCACCGGTAGAAACCCCAACACTGACAGGACCAGTGTTCTGCGCGCCGTGCTCGGCACCAACACTGCGCGCGCGGTGATTACGGTGGAGACAAACTGCTGCAGAAGCAGCTCCGGCCGCATGTGCGGAGACAGCTCCGAGAACACAACCATCGGTGCGTACGCGGGCCCGATCGTGAACAGTGTATCGATCGCAAGTAGCTCGATGTGCGAGCGCCCGACTTTGCGGAGCCGCAGGTACACCAGCACGAACACGCCGAGCATCACGAGCTGCAGCGGAATCAGCTGCGAGCCCATCAAACTGTCCATTTCGCGCGGCGCTACCAAGCGGACCAGGCGTACGAACACATGCAGCCCGACCGCGATCCATGCGAACAGCTTCGCCAGAAACGAAATCCGCCGCTGCAGAAACGCTTGTGCCGACTCCGAGTCGAGCGGCGCCCCCGCGAGCGTCTTCAAAATAGACGAATCTGTAGAAACGCGGTCGATGCGCCTGGATAGCCCGTTCGAACACCCGATGGCAAGACGGCCACACCCGGTTTCTAGGCTGATTCGCTGCGCTGACTGAGCTCGAGCTGGACGTGTCGGAGGGCTTCAGCGAGCACGCGTGAACGTGGTGACAATTGCTGGTCGAGCTGCTTGAACGCTGCACAGACGCTTGCGATCTGCCTGTCGTCTAAGCCGATAAGTTGGCAAGCTTGTGAGAAATCGCCCGGCGCGAACGCACAGATCTTAGGGTTGAACCAGCTGACAGCTGTGACCACGCCGCGCACGATCGCATTGTCCGTGACGATCGCGTTGCAGCGGACGGCGCCACCGTCCTTCTTGCGCATGCGTTCGCGTTGCGCGCTGCTCGGGGTGCCACCATCGGTCAACACGATGCCCATTCCCCTCGGATGCGCTAGCACGCGCGGAATGGCCTCGATGTAAGGCTCGCACTCAGCGTCGCTCGGCGCGGCCTCGCCATGCAACGCCAAGAGCAGCGCGTGTGTTGTGTCATGCCATGTCACGCTCGCGAAGTTGGCCATGAGTCGCTCACGCAGTGTACATGAGTAGCTTCCATTGCGGCCAGCCACACATGTAGACCTCAGCCCGTTCCGAGTCGTACGGTGAGCCCCACCGCGGCGATGCGCTCGACCTCGGCGTACGGTGTCGTGGAGAGCTCCTCTCCGAAGACATCGACGTCGAGCTCCTCGTATCCCACGTGTACAATGCGCGTGTGCTCGGCGAGTAGCGGCGCGATGCTCTCGCGGAATTTGTCGACGCCGCCCACCACCGGGGCGCCGGTGTAGAGCAGCAGCGTTCCTGCGCGGGCAAGTCGCGGAAGAGCCTCCCGCACGATGCGGACGCTGAGTGCTTCGCCGTAGGTACCGCCGCCGTGTCTGTACATGCGACCTGACGGATCGCGCATGTAAGGTGGGTTGGCGACGATGAGGTCTAGCTCGCCCGTTACGTTGTTGAGAACGTCGCTCTGTACAAGCTCCGCCTGCACACCCGAAAGCGTAGCGTTGACCCGCGCGAAGCCCAGCGCGATCGGATTGATGTCAGACAGCATGAGCTGCTGAGTCTCGCTTGTGCTTACCGAGATCCCACCTGCGCCCGATCCGCAGCCGACATCGACGATGCGGCGTGCTGAGCTCGCGGCGCGTCGAATGAACGCGGCAAAGCGGTAGGTATCTGGACCGAAGAACACCGCCTGTTCGTCCTGCGTCGGAAAGCCAGAGTGTGCGAACAGACGCTGCCCCAGCGTCGAAAAGCGAACGGTTGCACGCAACAGCCCCTCGTGCGTCGTCACGGAGCCTGCGCGCTCCAGGGACGCGAGCATGCTCCGGCTCAGCAGGCTGGGCTCGAATGGCAGGTTCCACCCGAATACATCGCGCAGGCACGACGCGGGCCGCTGCGTGCGGGCCAGCACCCGCTCATGGGATGCGGGCGTGATCGTGACGAAATTGTAGTCGCGCTGCTGGAGCTCACGCCCCACCTCGATCAGCGCGGTGCTTTGTACATCGGAGAGCTCGGCCATGCTGGTGCTTAGCACGTTCGCCGTCTGCGCGGGCATGCCGCCGCAAGCTGCGTGCGCACCTGATCAAAACTCCTTCCACTCGTCGTCGCCTGAGGCGGGACGCATGGGCTCTGCAGCTGCGGCGTTTGTGTTGGCCGGCTCGCGTGTGACAGCGGCAGCTGGCCGAGCGCGCTTCGGTCGCTGCGGCGCTGGCTCCTCGCGCTCTTCGTTGATCGTGAAGAAGCGCACGAGCTCCGCCATGCTGCGCGCTTGATCGGACATCGATTCCGCGGCAGCCGTGGCTTCTTCGACCATCGCCGCATTTTGCTGGATGTTCTTGTCCATCTGCGCGACCGCATCGTTGATCTGGTCGATGCCAGAGGCCTGCTGCTCGCTGGCAGAGTCGATCTCGCCGATGAGCTCGTTGACCTTCTTCACCGAGCTGACGATTTCAGTCAGCGTCTGGCCCGAGCGATTGACGAGCCCAGCGCCATGCGCGACCTTTTCGCGACTGTCTTGAATCAGCGTTTTGATCTCCTTCGCCGCCGACGCGCTGCGCTGCGCGAGCGTACGTACCTCGGCTGCCACGACCGCGAAGCCGCGCCCCTGATCGCCAGCGCGCGCCGCTTCGACAGCCGCATTGAGTGCGAGCATGTTGGTCTGAAACGCGATCTGCTCGATCACCCCGATGATATCTGACACTTTGGTGGAAGACTCCGTGATGTCGCCCATCGCGGAGACTGCAGAAGCTACCACTGAGCCTCCCATTTCGGCTGAGTCGCGTGCGGTGGCCGCGAGCTGGTGGGCGAGCGTGGCGTTGCTAGCATTCTGCTTCCCCGTCGCCGTCAGCTGCTCGAGACTCGATGCCGTCTCTTCCAGCGAAGAGGATTGCTCTTGCGTGCGCGTATTCAGGTTCGAGTTGCCCTCGGCGATGTCACCGGAGGCAGAAGTGATCGTCGAGACTGCATGGTCGATCTGCGAGACGAGACTGGCGAGCGTGTCGAGCGTGGTGTTCAGCTGGTTCTGCAGCTGTGCCTGCTCGCCCGCAAACGTGCCTTGCATCTTAGTTGTCAGAACGCCACGCGAGAGCGCATCGATCACTCTGGTGAGCTGGATGTACGCTTGCTTCTGCTGCGTGGTCTCAGTCGCGTACTTGATGACTTTGAACGGCTTGCCGTTGAGATCGAGAATGGGGTTGTAAGACGCTTGGATCCAGACCTCGCGCCCGCCTTTACCCACGCGGCGCAGCTCGCCCGCCTGGTACTGGCCTGCTCTCAAGTTCTTCCAGAACTGCTGGTACTCTTCGCTGCGTGCGAGCTTGGGGTCGACAAACATACTGTGATGTTTGCCTTGCACCTCCGCGAGATCGTAGCCCATCGCTTTCAGGAACTTATCGTTCGCATTCAGAACCGTACCGTCCATCGCGAACTCGATCACCGCCTGCGACTTGCCGACGGCCTCGGTTTGTCCTGCGTAGTCCGCGTTCTTCAGCTTCTGCTGCGTGACGTCGGTCGCGTACTTCACGATCTTGAAGGGTTTCCCATTCAAATCGAGGAGCGGATTGTAAGATGCTTGGATCCAAACCTCGCGCCCGCCTTTGCTCACGCGTTTGTACTCGCTGCGCGCGTAGTGGCCTTGCCTGAGCTGCTGCCAAAACTGCTGGTAACCCGGACTGCGCGCGTACTCCGCGTCGACGAATATACTGTGGTGCTTGCCCTTGACCTCAGCGAGCGAGTAACCCATCGCGTCGAGAAAGTTTTGGTTGGCGTTCAGGATCGTGCCATCCATCGCAAACTCGATCACTGCCTGTGACTTGCTGATCGCGGCCAGCTGGCCGGCAGCGTCAGCGCTGGCCAGCTTTTCCCTCGTCACATCGGTCGCGAACTTCACGATCTTGTAAGGCTTGCCGCGCGCGTCGAGCAGCGGAACGTAGGACGCTTGGATCCAGACCTCTCGCCCATCTTTGCTCAGACGTTTGTATTCACCGCTCGCGAAGTCGCCGGACCGCAAGTGCTCCCAGAAGCGCGCGTATTCAGGGCTGTGGGCGTAGCTCGCTTCGACGAACAGTCGATGGTGCTTGCCCGCGATCTCGTCGAGCCTGTAGCCCAGCAAACGCAGGAAATTTTCGTTCGCGTACAGGATCACGCCATCGGTCGTGAGCTCGATCACAGCTTGAACTTTGTAGATCGCTTCGAGCTTGTCGGCTTGCTCGGATCGAGCACCCTTTGTAGTCCGAGTACGTTTGCCTGACATGCCGGTTCGCGCCGCTCGCATGACCATCACCTCCGCTCGACTAGTGTCAGGGTTTGCACGTCTCTGGGGCAGATGTTGGCGATGCGATCGACCAACGCATCCGTCACGGGCAGTGAAATCGTCCTGACAGATCGATTGCACAAGACCATTCGCGCCGAACATGCGCGCGAGCTCGACCAACCGGCGTGGTGGGACGCGGTCTGTGGTGCGCTCGCGCCTTCCACAGGACGCGAACAAGATGACACAAGCCTGCCTTCGCCTATCTCCCTGTTGGGCTCGACCTTCTCCTGCATGCGCGAGTCGCTCAGGATGGTGTTGTAGAGTTGCTCGCGCTCAGCGGCGTCGTCCAGATCGACGTCGCCTTTTATCAACTCAGTCGGGACACCCGCGATCGCCGCAAACATCACCAGGTCCTCGCGACCAGGTCGAAGCGCTCGAAAGCCGCGCAGGTAGCGTTTCTCGACATAGACGCCGAGCGCGCCTCTCGTGCTACCGCGCAAGCTCATAAGCTCCCCGCGCTGGCAGACCACTTTGGCTCGCACAGACGCCGAATGATCTTCGGTGGCGGCAGGAGAGGGTGTCAATCCTGCAGGTCAGTGCCGCTTACGATCTAGCAGCGCAGCACCTACTCCGCCGCTGACGGCGTCATGTTTCCTGCTTGCGTTTGGGGCTTTATGCCGTTAGTGCAGCAGAAGTTGCAGCGCTCGCAAAGGTGCGCTGACTGCGAGAGGTGAGTGTCATGGGTGCTAAACTGTGGCGGATACGCTGCTCTCGAAAGCTGTGCGGCGCATCGCTATGAAGCCAATGGCTGCATAGACAACGGTGTGCACGAGCAGCGGCAACGTATCGGCGGGCAACGCAGCGTGCGAGTTATTCAAGTGCGCGCCCACGTGCGCCAGCACTGCGATCAGCAAGCTCCCGCGAGTCTTGCGATACAAGAACGTGAAGAACAGGCTGCCGCCGACGAAGAAGAGCAGCATCACGAGGCCCAAGGACATAGGGATCCCCACGGCGATAAACATCGGGATGTGCCAGAGTGTCCACAGCACGCCGAGGATGCAGCTGCCCACAAACGCGCCGTATTTGTCGATCAAGCGCGGCAGCGCGTAGCCACGCCACCCGGTCTCTTCTGCGACCGACACCACGAATGCGATCACCAGCTGCGGTACGCCCGGCAGGTAGTGCCATGCGCCCTCGTAGCCAGCGGCGCGCATGCACCAAAGCCCTAGTGACAGCAGTCCTGCCGGCAAAAATAGCGCGACGATCGCCCAGCGCACCGGCACGCGAAAGTCGATAAGCCCGGCGAACAGCGCGCGCACACCAGCCCATCCGTGAGCGCGTTGGGTCAGCCAGGTAGCCGCTATGAGCGGCCCGAAAATCCCGAAAGTAGCGATCAGGAGGTACGCGTTCGGGTCACCCGGGAGCACGCCTAAGCGCGCGAGTGCAGCGGGCAACTGCAAACTGAACGTGAACCCGAAAGCGAACAGGAAGAATCCCGCGGTATTGCCACGTGGGAGCATGGGTAGTCAGACAGCGGACACACCCGGAAGTTCCCGGTCACGGGTCTGCCTTGCCCGCTGATGCCCGGAGCTGCTACGTTTTTTGTCTGGCTCCGGTGAGCGGGCGTACGCCGAGTCAGCATGTGGTCTGTACGCTGAGGTGCCGTACGTGCTTCGGTTAGAGAAGCTCCGAGCGCTGTTGCAAGCGCGTCCCCGTCGCTGTTCCTTCGCGGACGGCCGTGCGCTGATCGAGTATCGCGATGTTCCCGACGAGTGCCTGCCCGCACTCGGGTTTACGTTGCGCGACGCGATCACCACCCAGCCCGCGATCGAGTGGGTGGATGTGAATCTGCGGCTGCAGCGTGTGGTCTTTGCAGCAGATGGCGGCAAGGTCTCACTGGCCGATCTCGTGTCGCTGGTCGAGCAGGCCGAGGAATCGGCGCGCAACGCCGCGGTCGTGATCGGTCCGCGGCGCGCACCTGTGTCCGCACACGAGCTGCCGGACGACGAGCTCGAGCTGACGCAGCGCTGGGTCGAGCTGTCTGCCGACCTGATGGGCCTCGGCTGGGGCTTGGTGCTGCGGCCCATTCCTTTTGTGCCTGCGCGCTTGGGCAGCGGCGCAGTGCTCCTGCTCGGCCTCGTGCAAACCTCGCCCAAGCTTCGGCGTGCGCTCGATGCGCGGCTCGGTGTGGAGCGCACCAACTTGCTGCTCAACCTGCTGTTGGCGCAGGCACAGTCGCTGTCGCAGCGGCCGCTCAGCTCGCTGGTCGACGTGGCGCGACGCGGCCTGACCTTACGCGAGCTGTCTGCGCGGCAGCGCGTGTTCGAGCAGCTGCGCGCGCGCCTGTTCGAGCAGCCACAGCAGCCCGAGCCGGTAACCTCGGACCAGCTGCGCGAACGCGCGGCGCCGCTCGCGGAAGGGCCGATCGAATCACACATTCGCCGCTCACGGCGGCATACAGCCGTTGCGTTCGCGGCGAGCTTACTGACCTCGCGCGAGCTGGGTCGCGCGACTGCAGCTTGGTTTGGCGCGCTGCCAGTGCCCGCGCGGCTTGGCCAAGAGGCGTTCGCTGCCGCTGTTAGCGGCATGCTTTCGCAGCGCGGCATGTTGGTCATGAACACCGGTGTTTTGCGCCTGCTCGATCGCGTTGACACGCTGGTGATCGATCGCGCGTTGCTCTCGCAGACACGGCTCAGTCTGGGTTTGGTCACGCCTTGGGGGAGTAAGCGCAACGCAGACGACCTGCGCGCGCAGGCGCAAGCGCTGTTCGACCCGCAAGAGCCGCTGGCTCGTCGCGCACACGCGGGTTATCAGCTCGCGCCGCTCGCGCGCAGCGCGTTCGCCAAGGTTCCCGAGGTGCTCGAGCGCGCGCGCGGATTGGAAGAGCGCGGCTCGCTTGTGCTGGTGCTCTCGGCGGTCAACGGCGCACGCGATGCGCAGCACGCGCACCTGCCCGGTGGCCAGCTGCTCGCGCTGATCGAGCTGCGGATCGCGGCGCAGCCAGGTGGTGAGCTGCTGGTCGAGCTGGCGCGCCACGCAGACCTGCACGTGGTGCTGTGCACCGATGCCGAGCCTGCGAGCCTCGCCAAGGTCGAAGGCGTCGAGCTCATGGCGCAGAGTCAGATCGTGCCGGCCATTCGCGCGCTGCAGCGCCGTGGTCGCAGCGTGTGCTTGATGGCAGCGGGCGACTCTCCAGGTCTCGCGGTCGCGGATTGTGCGCTCGCTGTGCTGCGCGATGGCGCGGCTTCGCCGCTCTCCGCACACATCTTGTGCAGTGAATCGATCGAAGATTGTTTG
>Ga0209082_1000025_pt1 | contig 117084 bp, 79 predicted proteins | sample ColdCreekSource_FD_184127 | JGI IMG/M metagenome (GOLD analysis project Ga0209082, IMG submission 184127) | Groundwater microbial communities from Cold Creek, Nevada to study Microbial Dark Matter (Phase II) - Cold Creek Source (SPAdes) (version 3) | ecosystem: Environmental > Aquatic > Deep... | reverse complement strand
TCAAAGCCGCCGGTGTCGTGGGTGCCGCAGACGTTCGTGCTGTGGCGGGCTTAACCGGTCCGGCGGCAGGCGCCGCTCCGTCACCGGCATGCGTCACGGGCACAGCGGCGGGCGCCACCCGTTCAGCCGCGGGCGCCACCCGTTCAGCGGCGGGTGTCACCGATGCAGCGGCGGGCGCCACCGGCGTCGCGGCGGGCGCCACCGGCGTCGCGGCGGGCGCCACCGGCGTCGCGGCGGGCGCCGCCAGCATCACCGACGCAGCGGCGGGCGCCGCGAGCATCACCGATGCAGCGGCGGGCGTCACAGGCGTTGCGGCGGGCGTCACAGGCGCTGCGGCGGGCGTCACAGGCGTTGCGGCGGGCGTCACAGGCGTTGCGGCGGGCGTCACAGGCGCTGCGGCGGGCGCCACAGGCGCTGCGGCGGGAGCCATGAGCGCGGCGGCGGGCGCCACCGGGATTACCGATGCAGCGGCGGGCGTCACAGGCGCAGCGACGGGCGCCACGGGCGTTGCGGCCGACGTTTCCGGCGCGGCGGCGGGCGTCACAGGCGAAGCGGCGGGCGCCACCGGCGTTGCGGCGGGCGTCACAGGCGCAGCGGCGGGCGTCACAGCCGCAGCGGCGGGCGTCACAGCCGCAGCGGCGGGCGTCACTCGTGCTGCGACGGCCGACGCTGAAACGCTGGCGGGCGCCACCTGTGCTGCCGGGGTTGCGACTGGGGACGTGGCGGACGCCGTGGACGCGGCGGCGGCGGCGGAAACAGGCATGGCGGGCGTCGAGGGGACGGCTGCTGCTGCGGGCGTCGCAAGTGTTGCCGTGGCGCCGGGTGCGGCCTGCGTCGCTGTTGCGGCGGCACCGGGGGTACGAGCCGCGGGAGTGGATGGCGCTGAGGCGACCGTCGGGGTGGACGTGGCGGGCGTCGTCGATGGCGCGGCGATGATGACCGCCGGCACCGACGTGGCGGGCGGCGGGACGGCGGCGAGCGTCGGTGCCGACGTGGCGGGCGGCGCTGGCGCGGCGGCGACCGTCGGGGCGTAAACGGTGGGTTGGTGAGTTTGAGCGGCGTTGGCGGTGGTGGGCGCCGTGGGTTTCAGCGAGGATTCTTCCGGCGCCGGCTGTAGCGGGGGTGCTGCCGCGCCGGCCGGCGTTGCTGGCTGGGCATCCGAAGCTGCAGGGTCGCTGCCGCCGGGCGCCGCTGTCGCTGGGTTCTGCTGCGTTTCGGTCGCCTGCGGCGCGGTGCCGGGCTCTTGCAGGCTGGCGGAGTAGACGTTCCGGATCGAACGCTCGACGAGCGGTTGGGTCGCACCGGAGGCGTCATCGCCTGAGGGAGCGACCAACGAATCGATATTGCTCCATTGCCCAAGCTCTGCAGGTCGAGGCATCACGTAATACTGATACACAGCGAACGCGCCGATCCCAAAGACCGAACCGAACAGCATCACGATCGAAGCCCACATCGCCCGTCGCGACTCGCGGCTCAGCGGAGAGCGCTCGAAGTGCGGAGGGACGAACGGCGCAGACGGTGGCGGCGGCCACGAGAAGAACTGCGTCAACAGGTGCGCCTCGCGCTCGTCGTGCCCGAGCAGCGAGGCTTCTTCAGCGAGGCCCAGCGGCTCCGACCTACGAACAGCGCGGTGGACCGAGGTGATATTGGGCGAAGAACCTGGCTCGTGGCTCAACCGCTCGCGCTCGTGCTCCGACTTCGAGGTGCGCGCTCCAGGCTTCGTCATCGCGCGCAGTATCCATACGCGTCGCAGGTCGCGCAATGTGAGCGAAATGCCCAATTTCGCCGGAAGTAGCCCAAATCGGCCCTCGGACGAGCGCAGAACGATCAGCAGCCGTCTGCGGCGCCATCAGCCGTGCTGATGAGCCAAAACTCGAAAGGAGCTCAGCCTCGCAGCTCGACGATCGCCGCGTGAACCACCTCGAACAGGGGCTCCACCTGGTTCACTTCGAGGCATGAGAACGCCACTCGAAGGTCAGTGGCCGAGGTCGAGATCAACCCGGTCTCATGCTTGTCCAACAAGTGCTCGCGCAGCGCGCCAGCGTCGACGCCCTTCACCTTGATCAGCATAAAGTAACCGCTGTTGAAAGGATAAACCTCCCAGCTCTGCGCGAAGCGCGGGTCGTGCGCGACCCGGAACACCTCTTTCGCACGCGCTTCGAGCACAGCCAGCTTCTGCTTGCGCTCATCCGCGATGGCCGCCGAGCTCAGCGCCTTTTCCACGATCGACTGGGAGAGCATCGGACTGTTGCTGATCGCACTGCGGATATCGGCGCGCACTTTGGCATCCAAGCCATCGAGCACGGCCTTTGCCGTCTCGTAGGGACCAGCACCAAACGTCAAGAAGCCGCAACGCAAGCCCCAGACAAAGAGCTCCTTCGTCGCTCCGTCGAGCTTGATCGGCAGAATGTTGCGGTGAAGGTTGCAGAGATCACCGAACAACGACTCGGTCAGCGAGCGGCCGCCCAGGTGATAAAACAAGCCAAAATACGCGTCGTCACACACCACCACCAAGCGTGTGCCGAGCTTGGCCTGCGCTTCGAGCGCCGCGACGATCAACTGACCTTCCGCTGGCGTAGGCATGTACCCGGTCGGATTGTTCGGAAAGTTCAAGAGCACGATCAGCTTCGTGTGCACCTTGCCCTGCTCGCGCAGCGTGTCTCCCAAACCTTTGACGTTGAAACCGTTGTCAGTGAATAACGGAAACGTCTCGATCCGCCCGCCCATGCGTGTCTCGTACGTCAGGCTGTAGTTGTCCCACAGCTGATCGGGCGCGATGACGACATCACCCGGATCGATGAACAAATCACCGACCAGCGCGAGACCATGCGTGATCGCAGCGGTCACGATCGGCAGGCCCACGTTTTTGCCGCCCATCGCTGGGTTCTCAGCGTTCTGCTTGTCGCGCCACAGCTCTCGCAGCTTCTGCCGACCACTCGGAGGCGCGTAATTGTACGCCTCGTCGACGCTCAAGCCATTCAGGCTCCCGTGAACGCTCGGCAAGAACATCGGCTCGAGCCCCTCGGTCGCGATCCCGATGCTCGCATTGAAACGCTTTGCCTTGGCCTTTGCCTCCGCTGCTTGAGCGAGGATCCCCTTCGGGAAATACAGCCGCTTGCCCAACGCCGACAGCATGGAAAAGACTTCAGGTGCAGCCTTTTCGATCGTGTCGTTGAGCGCAGTCGCCAGAGGATGAAGCGTTTCAGTCATGGTGGCCCGCAGTTTAAAGCGTAGGAGTTGGTTCGCAAGCGCCCGCGCTCAGCGGAACGTCTGGAGGTCGGTGCCTTCGAGGTGAGGTACGACGTTGAAGACATCGAGCGAGAGCCGTCCGCGCCCGAAAACGTACTCGGTCAGCGAAGTATTGCGCACACGCCAGTTCAGCTCGAGCGCCACGGGCTTTGGAGCACGCAGCGCGCTTTGCACGGTCACGCCGATCGGCCCACCCGAGCTGAACACCACTACGCGCCGATTCCCCGTCTTGCTGAGCACCGCTTCGAACGCCTGAGCCACGCGGTTGTGAAACGCCTCGAACGTCTCGACGTGTTCCGCGCTCACCTCGTTGCCGATCCAGCGCGCCATCAGCACTTCGAACATGCGCTGAAAGAAACGATTCTGCTCCGCAGTTCCGGCCGCAGCCTCGAACTCACGCACGAGCTTCGCGAACTCAGGATCGCGCTCGCGCAATGCCGCGCCCAGCTGCATGATCGCGCTGGCGTCGTATTCGTTCCAGCCCGCGACGATCTGCGGCTTCGGCCAAGGCAGACCAGCGCGTTCGTACGCGGCGGCGACTTGCTGCTCGGTCTGCGCGTGACGCCGCAGCCCACCGATGATCACTTCATCGAAGCTGACACCGCGCTTGACCCAAAACTCCCCGAGGGTCGCGGCCTGGCGCTCACCGAGCGGAGTGAGGCGGTCCGAGTCCGCCGAGAACGCAGCCGCTTGACCGTGCCGTACGACAATGAGTTGGCTCATGCCGCGCACCCTACACGCACGCGCGCCTCACCGCGACAGCGACATACGCACTTCTTGGCAGCCGTACGCGTGCGGTCGGAGCTCGAGCACCCGATGCAACGGAATCGGCAGCCGCGTGCATTGCTCGGGCGGAATGCTGTGGAAATAGGAGTAGATGGCCCGGAGCACGGCTTGATGCCCGATCACCAGCACTGGCTTTCGCGTCCGCTCGAGCTCGATGATCACCGGGTCGAGCCGCGCGATCACATCCTCGTACGACTCGCCGCGCGGGTAGCGATAGCGAAACTTGTCGTGCGAGCGCGCCTCGTACTCGCCAGGCATCTCACGCTTGATCTGCTCATACGTCATGCCATCGCATATGCCCGCGTTGATCTCGTCGAGCGCGCGCCAAGGCAAGCTGCGCCGGCCCAGCGGATTCGCGGTCTGCACGGCGCGCCGCAGCGAGCTGGTCCAAATCACGACGCCTTCCTGGTCGGGAAAGCGCGCATCGAGAAAGTCAGCGAGCACGTGCGCGTAGCGCTGCCCCGCCGGACTGAGGTCGACATCGCCGCCGATGCGACCGTTCACGTTGTACATGCTCTCCCCGTGGCGGGTGAGCAGGATCGGCCGGTCCGTGAGGTGCAGGTTCATCAGAAAGAACACCAAGCGGCCCGCGAGATAACCGTCCACCTGACTCACGGTCATGCTGCGCCCAGCACCCGACGCCCGCAGGTACGCACCCTCAGATTCCTGCACCGGCTCGTAGATCCGCTCGTAGTGCTCGATACGCCTGCGGAAGTCGCGCACCGCCTCGTCTTCGTCCATGTTCTCGTAGTCAGGCGAAGAAAGCTTGGTGTTCCGAATATTGTTCTCGATGATGGTCGGGTCGTCGCACTCATTCTCGATGAACAGGACCTGCAAGCCCGCCTGCTCGCAGCGCGTACGCACCAGCGCACGCCGCGCGCGGGTCGAGTTGGTCGCATCGTAGATGCCGACGTGGCCGCTCGTGCTGAGCCAATCGACCATGTCGTTCAGTGCCTCGACCGCCACCTGCTTGCGCGCCTCTTCGCCCTTCGGGTTCTTCGGGTCAAAGAAATCGTGCGGCATTTGCGCGCCTACCCGAACACGCCGGTACTGTCCGACGTTGAACACGCGCGTCCGATAACCGAGCCACGAGAGATAACGCTCGATACGACGCGCCGTGTAACTTTTGCCGCGCGCCGGCAACCCCACCATGACGATGGCCAGCTTCTGATTGTCGGGACCAATGATGTGCACGGCATTGTTCTCCCTTGCCCTGCCGCCTAGATCAAGCAAGACGCAAATCCGGAACAAACCCGCCACGCCATGCACGCTCTCCTCTCTCGTACGCGTGCCCGTGCCCGTACACGCTCTCGACTTTCACTCCGAAGAGCGTGTACGGGCACGTTTACAGGAAGACTCCGACGACAAACCCGCAGCCACCAGCGGCAAGCACAGATCCCCCTCGCCCAAGCGACTTGCGTTTTCCCCGAATCTGCCCCAAACACAGGCTCTCCCCGATGTTTCGGCTGAGCTGGTGACTCGGCCGCGGGCGACCGAGTGCTCCAAGGAGCCAGTGCTCCCACATGCCGGCAACCCAGGCGCAGCCACGTCCGGTCATCGGGCCGCAAGCTCTCAGAACTGCTAGGAAAGGCGCGTTTTCCGCTCCCTCATGCGTCCACAGACCCCGCTGCATCCAAGCCTGCTACCGACCACACTGGGAGGTCAGCTGAGGCGCCAAGCCCCAAGCTACGCTGCCGGCCTAGTCCTGCTCGCCGTCTACCAGTACGCCCAATACTGGTTCGACACCCGCCTCTCGCTCGCTATCGACGCAGCTACGCACGACAACGCGGCACTAGCCAGTCGACTAGGTGCTGCATTGATAGGCGTGGCCGTGCTGTCACTCGGCGTTCGCGTGCTCTCGCGCATGGCGATCTTCAACGCGGGCCGCTCTGCAGAGTACGAGCTGCGCAGCGCACTCTTGCATCAGTTGCAAAGGCTCGGGCCTGCCTTCTATCGGCGCATGCCGATCGGCGACATCATGAGCCGCGCGACCAATGATCTGGCGCAAGTGCGCATGCTGCTCGGGTTCGGCTTGCTGAATGCCATGAACACCGTGTTCGGGCTTGCCAGCGCGCTCGCAGTCACCTTGAGCATCTCGGGCAAGCTGACGCTGGCCGCGCTCGCGACACTGCCGCCGTTGATCCTCGTGATGTTTGTGTTCGCACGCATGATGTTCACGCAGCAACGCGCGAACCAGGAAGCCATCGGCGCGATGAGCGCGGCGGTGCAGTCGAGCATCGCAGGTGTGCGCGTAGTGCGTTCGTTTGCGCTCGAAGAAGAAGAAGGGCGGCGCTTCGCGGTCTCGAACGCCGACTACCTGACCAAGTCTCTCGCCCTGGCGCGCGTGCGCGGCCTGATGTTTCCAGTCATGCAAGCGATCACCGCGCTCGGCTCGGTGATCGTGCTCTGGTACGGCGGGCAGTTGATGCTCACGGAGCAGCTGACGCCCGGCGATTTTCTCGCGTTCTTCCGCGCCATGATGCGCCTCACCTGGCCGCTGATCGCGCTCGGCATGCTGTCATCCATGATCTCTCGCGGGCGCGCGGCATTCATGCGCCTGGAAGAAGTGTTCAAGGCGCAGCCTGACATCACCGACGGGCCGTTGCCTGCGCCCAAAGAAGTGCGCGGTAAGCTGAGCGTACGCGGTCTGTCGTTTGGCTACTACCCAGGCTCCGAAGTGCTGCGCGACGTGAGCTTCGACGTCGAGCCCAGCAGCCTGGTCGCGATCGTAGGCCGGACTGGCGCAGGCAAGTCCACGCTGGCCGCGCTCCTGCCGCGCTTGCAACCGACGCCGAGAGGGACAGTGTTCCTCGATGGGCAAGACGTGTGCGATCTGCCCTTGTCAGTCGTACGTGGCTCCATCGGTTACGCGCAACAGAGCGCGTTCTTGTTCTCCACCACGATCGGCCGCAACGTCGCGTTCTGCCTAGACGAGCGCGACTCTGACGATGCAACGCACGCGGTAGAGCGCGCGGCGAAGTCCGCGCAGATCGCCGAAGAGATCGCATTTCTCCCAGACGGCTACGACACGATCGTAGGCGAGCGCGGCGTGCAGCTATCGGGCGGTCAGAAGCAACGCGTCGCGCTGGCGCGTGCGCTCCTGTCCGATCCGCGCTTGCTCGTGCTGGACGACCCGCTGTCCGCCGTGGACGCACGCACCGAGCGCGCGATCCTGGATGTGATCGAGCGCGAACGCGCACGGCACAGCGTACTCTTGATCACGCATCGCGTCGCCGCCGCTGCGCGCTGCGACACGATCCTGGTGCTCGACCAAGGCCGCATCGTCGAGCGCGGGACGCACGACGAGCTGCTGCTAAAAGGCGGCGTGTACGCGCAGTTCGCGGAGGAACAGCGCGTCGAGAGCGAGCTCGAAGCGCTAGGTTCGGAGCCGCTGACGGCAGAAGGGGTCGTGACAGCATGAGCGAGCTTCAAACCAGCAAGCCACGCCAGTCAGTGCCCGATGCCCGCGGCCGCAAGCGGCGCAGCGCTGGAGCCACCGAAGCAGCCTTGCGCGCATTTCACGAAGAGAGCTCGCTCGGAGCCACCTACGATCTGCGGCTGATGAAGCGCCTGTGGCCGTTCGTGAAGCCTTACAGCGTGTACCTGTGGCTGTCACTCGGGCTTGGCGTGATCACCGCGGTGCTCGCGCTAGTGCGCCCTTACATCATGCGCTTCGCGATCGACGAGGGCGCGCTCGCGAAGAACAGCGACAAGCTGCTGCTCGGTGGGGTGTTGTTCGCAGGCGCGATCATCGCTGAGCAACTCCTGAACTTCGTGCAGGTGTACACCGTGCAGATCTCGGGCGCGCGCTCGATGGCAGATCTGCGCCGCGAGGTGTTTTCATTCCTGCACGGCCGGCGCCTCGCGTTCTTCGATCGCCAGCCGGTCGGACGTCTCGTCACGCGTGTCACCAACGACGTCGACGCGATCTTGGAGCTGTTTGCTTCCGGCGCGCTCAACTCGGCTATCGACCTGCTCAAGTTGGTCGGCATCGTCGGCGTGATGTTGAGCTTGGACTGGCGCTTGTCGCTGATCGGCTTTGCGGCCGCGCCGCTGGTCGCGATCTTGGTGATGTTGGTGCGGCGCAAGTCGCGCGAGGCATTTCGCGCGATCCGCGCGAAGACCGCGCAGATGAACGCGAACATGAACGAGCAAGTCTCGGGTATGGCCGTCGTGCAAGCGTTCGGACGTGAACGTGCTGCCGGGGAAGAGTTCGACACGATCAACGCCGCGTACCGCGACGCCAACATCGCTTCGATCAAGTACGAAGCCATCCAAGACGCCGCGATCGAGATGGTCGCTGCGATTTGTCTGGCATCGATCGTTGTGTCACTCGGCTATCGCGAGGTCAGCTTCGGCACAGTGGTCGCTTTCAACGGCTACTTGATGATGTTCTTCGAGCCGATCAGCGCGCTCGCGCAGCGCTACACGCTGCTGCAGAACGCGATGGCTGGCGCAGAGCGCGTATTCGGTCTGCTCGACACGGACGAGGCCGACGCGCCCGTGCGTGCGCGCACCAGCGAATATCCGCCTAGAGACGACAGCGCGTTTACGTTCGAGAACGTCGACTTCGAATACAAGACGGGTGTGCTCGCGCTACACGACGTGAGCTTCTCCGTGCGGCCCGGCGAGAAGATCGCCGTGGTGGGCCCGACGGGCGCCGGCAAGACCACACTCGCCTCGCTGCTGCTGCGCTTGTACGACGTGACCTCCGGTCGCGTCAGAGTGTTGGGTCAGGACGTGGCGACATTGGATCGCAAGAGCTTGCGCCGGCGCTTCGCCGTGGTTCCGCAGGACGTGTTTCTCTTTCCAGGAACGATCGCATCGAACGTCGCGCTCGGAGACATAGAGCCCGATCGCGAGCGCATCGAGGAAGCGCTGCGGCGCGTCGATGCGTACGACTTGTTCATGCGGAGGCCCGGTGGGCTGGATGCGCGCGTAGATGAGCGCGGCGAAAACTTCTCGGCAGGTGAGCGCCAGCTGATCGCATTTGCGCGCGCGCTCTACCGCGATGCACCGATCATCGTGCTGGACGAAGCCACCGCGAACATCGACAGCCAAACCGAGTCGCGCATCCAACACGCGCTCGAAGAGCTGATGAAAGGCCGCACCGCGCTGATCATCGCGCACCGGCTGAGCACAGTGAAAAGCGCAGATCGCATCCTGTGCTTCAAGCGCGGCATGTTGGTCGAGCAAGGCACGCATGAAGAGTTGCTGCGCGCAGGTGGCCTGTACGCGAAGCTCCATCGCCTGCACTTCGCGCGCGGCGAAGATCTCCACAGCATCCCGCCTGCGGCGCCCGCCGAGTGATCGTCAGCGCTTCTGGCAGGTCGGGCAGAAGTGCGTCGAGCGCGCGCCCAGCACGCGGCGCTTGATCAGCGTTCCGCACACATAACAAGGCTCGCCAGTGCGCGAATATACGTTGCGCTCGTCCTGATAGCGCCCCCGCTCTCCATCCGGACGCACGTAATCGCTGATGCTGCTGCCCCCGGTTTCGATCGAACGCAACATCACACGCTGCGCCGCTTGAACGAGCGCGATGCAGCGCTCGAGCTTCACCTTGTCCGCGCGCTTCGCCGGATGCACACCAGCCAGAAACAACGCCTCATCCGCATAGATGTTGCCAACACCAGCAAGCACAGACTGATCTAACAGCACGGTCTTGATCGCGATGCGCCGCTTGTGCGCTGCAGAATACAGATCGGCGCCGGTCGCGATCAGCGCGTCGACACCAAGCTTATCGATGCGCTTGCTCAGCGCGCCCTTGGCGAGCCACTCGACCTTCCCGAACTTCCGAACGTCGCGAAAATACAGCTGCGGGCCGTCGTCGGCAAAACTGAGCACGAGATGCGTATGCGCATCCGGTACGAAGCCTGACTCTGCTTGCTGTTCGGGCGCCAACGTCACGCCGCGCAGTGCCGACAAGAGGCGCAAGCTCGGCTCACCCGAGAAAAACAGCTGCCCCGTCATCCCGAGGTGCAAGAGCACGCTCGACGCGTCGTCCAGTTCCAACACCAGATATTTCCCCACACGACGCAGCTGCTCCGCGCGCAGGCCCGCGAGCCGTTTGCGCAACTTGTCCGGCGGCGTCAGAAAGAAATAACTCTGCGCAGTGGTTGCGACGCGCGCGATCGTGCGGCCAAGCAGCTTGGGCTCGAGCTCGCGACGCGTAACCTCGACCTCGGGTAACTCGGGCACAGTGTTCTCTCGGGGCGGGGCGTACCTTACCCCAGTCCAGCGCGCGCACAACCGTCTGCTTTGCTCACATGGCGGACGTGCCCACGCCTGCCTTACGCTAAGTCGTTGGACCTTTGTGTACGCCTCTCGCCCTGCCGGTCGCGACTGCCCGACCCGCCCCGAAGCCGCTAGCCATGCAAGTCCGTGGACATTCCCAGCGCTTGTGCGCATGGCTGATCGTGCTCGCCATGGTGGGCTTCGCATGCGCGGGCTCGGCCCCGCCGATCGCCAGCACTGCGCCGGAGCGCCTGGCGCCCGAGCAATACGTCGATGCCGCCAAAGCGTATGAGCGCGCGTGCAACGACGGCTCTGCCCAAGCGTGCAGCTATCTCGGCTTCATGTACGACAATGCGTTCGGCGTAAAAGCCAACATACCGCGCGCCGTGGAGCTCGCCGAACAAGGCTGCAATCAGGGTGGCGCGTACGGCTGCGCGTACCTCGGCTTCTTGTTTCAGATCGGCCGTGGAGTACGACCGAACGTGCTCAAAGCCGCGCGCTTGTTTCAGCAGGCGTGCGACGGCAACGACGCGTCCGGCTGCCTGCTCTTGGGCATCATGTACAAGACCGGCTCGGGCGTCGAAGGCGACTCTGCTTACGCCGCGGACTTATTCTCGCGCGCATGCAGGCATGGCGAGAGCGTCGCGTGCGTAAGCCTCGGTTACATGTATGCGAACGGCGAAGGCGTCGAGCACGACGAAGAGCGCGCCAAGGAGCTCTTCCGTGTCGCCTGCAAGCGCGCCGACCCGATCGGTTGCGAAGCAGCCTCCCAGCTCGCCCGCCGCGAACCCGTGCCCTAGCACTACTGCTCCCAATCTTTCGCGGCGCCTCGCTTGTTCCCGCTTTCCACAGCGCCCGTGTGCTCCTCGAAAGGGGAGTGGCCATTCCTTCGTCGCCCACGGACCCTGTGAAAACCGGGCCCTGCGCGATCCACCACGAAAGATTGGGAGCAGTAGTGCTAACCCCCCGTTCTTCGTGAGCGTAGTCGTAGATCGCTCACGCACACGCTCACGCGAGGATGCTGCCCGCCGCCTAGAGCTAGTGCGATGCGCTAGTACCGACGGCGCGGTTCTCCGCCGCCGAGTCGCGCGTCATGCGAGCGAGCGCATAGACAGCGCACGCGAACAGCACGAGGCTGGATATGACCCACTCCGTCGGCACGGCCCTGTCTGACCCATAACCCACGTCCAGGTCAGCATGTTGAATCGACACTAAGGCAATGCTGTTGTTCACGACATGCGCGAACACGCTGACGGTCGTGCAGCTACGAGCTGCTGCCCAAGACAAGAACAGTCCGAGCGGCAACACGCCGACCACATGCACCGGGTCCACGTGGAACAGAGCAAAGGCACAGCCCGCGACCACGATCCCCACACGCCGGCTGGGGATCGAGCGCTGAAGCACGCCGCGGAACAGAAGCTCCTCGGCCAGACCGGGCAGGAGCGCGAACGTCGGCCACAACAGTGGCATCGGCAAGCTGCGCGCCAGCTCATGTAAGGCTGGAACGACACCTAACGTCAGATTGGGGAAGAGCTCGCTAAGTAGTGTCATCAGCCGGTCGCCCACCGGTCCGAGCGTGACAGTACCCACCGCCGCCGCGACAAACACCGGCAGCGGCGCGCCGTGCAGGCCCAACCCCTCGCGCACTGGCTTGGCCGCCGTGAGCGGCACGAGCACGGACACCAGCAACAGCCCGCCCTCCGAGGCCAGCATAGACGGCACGATCACACCGGGTGTCATCACACCTGGCGCGACGTGCAGGAGCGAACGTGCGACTTGGGCCGCGAGCACGCCCAGCAGGTGAGCGATGAAGAACCCTGCCACCACCGCGAACATCGCACGCCCGAACGTGAAAGGCGGCGTGGCGCGGTCGGTGGCGTCGCCCGCACGGGTTGGAAGCTCAACCATGAGGCGGCTTCGTAGCAGACAAGTACGGCTCAGGCAGCTGACGTGAATGTCGGCAAGCGAACGCGCGTCTTCTGCTCTTCTTCAATGATCTCAGTCACTGTCGGGACGCAGCCGCCGCACATGCTGCCGGCCAGGCAAGCGTCCGCTACGGCTTCTTCTGTGCTGGCACCTTCATGAATTGCCGCCCGAATTGTACGGTCGCATACACGGGCGCAGTGACAGACGATCATGAAAACGGCTCCTTGACGCTGACATGTGCATCCTAGCGGCGTGAAGTTGAAAATCAATCTCATTTGCGGCGTCGCTCTAACAAACTTGCTACACGCCGCAGCCGTGCCGGCGAATACTCCTCGGAGGAGGCTCAAGTCCTGGAAACAACCGCAGTTTTCGGCGGAGCCCAGAGCTAGGACAGCGCGTTCACTTCGCGTAGCCCGAGCAGCGCAGCACCGGAAGCCGCGGATACTTTGGAAAGCTCGGATCGGCGTTGTGCATCCTGCACATCCAAAACACGCTGCCGCGACCCGACTCGATGCGCTTCGCGTGTAGGCACGTCTCACACAAACCAGCAGACTGTGTGGACATCAACTGAATCTCACGACTCCGCTGAAACGTCATCGAACACAAGCTGATACGAGTCTGAGCTGCTGGCGCGCGCATAGTCACTGACATCGCACGTTACTTGCGGCGCAAGAATACGTTCAGCAGCACAGTCAGAATGACACTCACGATCAGGCTGGTGACCCAGGGGAAATAGACTGTCGTATTGCGGCGCTTCCACTCCAGATCACCGGGCAAACGTCCGAGCCCGAGACGCTCGCCCACAATCAGAAGCAGCCCCGTGCCGGCGAGCACGAGCCCTCCAAACAAGAGCATTTTCCCAAGTTGAGCCACGGTGCCCACGGTGCCCACAGTGCCAACGGTGCCAACGATGTGGACGCATCATGTAATGCGGACGTGTGTGAGAAGCAAACAGCATGCGAACAGATAATGCCTGCTACCACAACGAATCCGTTGTCGTGTGATTGCCGAATGCTCTCACCTGCCTACACTTAGGTCCCATGGTCGACGCCAATCCCAACGCGCGCATTCGCATGCAGATCCATAAGAACGACGACTGGCGCGTCGACGGCATCTTGCGGTTGATCGAAGAGGCCCGGAAGCCTGGGCCGCTGCCCGCCGTGCTCAAGACAATGTGCGAGCAGGTCGCAGTGATCGCGCACGCCGACGTCGTGAGTATGTACGTTCGCGAGACCACGACCGATGGTGACATCCTGGTGATGCGCGCGAACGTCGGCTTTCCAGCGGCGGCGATCGGGCATGTGCGCCTGCGCTTGGGTGAAGGCATCACCGGCACCGCAGCCGAGGTCATGCGGCCGATCTCGGCTTCGATCGGCGCGGAAGACTCGCACTACAAGTTCATTCCAGAGCTCGGCGAAGAGAAGTTCCCGAGCTTCTTGGCGATCCCGCTGTTCGTGCGCGGTGCGGCAGGTGGTGTGCTCGTGCTGCAGCGCAGCGAAGCCAACGCGTTCACTGCAGCCGAAGTCGCGCTCTCCACCGCGCTCGCGACAACGTTCGCGCACGCGCTCGAAGCGGCCAAGAACAGCGACAGCACGGAGCTCGCGCCGCGCTCGGCGCGCTTGGTCGGCGTCAGCTGCGTGCCGGGCGTCGCGCTCGGGCGCGCGCTTATGCTCGGCACCCTCGAGGCGATCCGCGAGCGTGCGATGGCGATCAGCGACACAGCAGTGGCTGCGCAAAAGGGCTTCGCGGACATCACTGGCATCGTGCGACGCGGCGTGCGGCGCTTGGAGTCGAAGCTGTCGGCGGCAGACCTGCGGCGCTTGCGCTCGTATTCGCTGATGCTCGACGACCAACGCTTGCGCGACACGGTGCAGGAACAATGCGGGCGGCTCGGGCTCGTCTCGGGTCTCAAGCAGGTGGCGCGCGAGTACGCGGTCGCGACCTATGTGACCGGCGAATCAGATCCGTTGCTGGAAGAGCGCGCGACTGAGGTGGAGACGCTGTGCTTACTCGTCGCTGCGGCCGCTTGCCAGTTTCCGCTGCCTAGCGCTGGCTCGGTGTTGATCGTCGCAGAGCGGCTCACCTCTGTTGCCGCACTCACCGTCGCCGCGCTAAACGGCGCAGCGATCGTGGCTTCCGGCCACCTTGAACAAGACAGTCTCAGCCTGGCCGTGATCCGCGCCGCTGGCGTGCCCGTCCTGTGCGACATCCCAGGCCTCTTCGCATGGGTGCGCCCCGACGACTCAGTCCTCGTGGACGCCGACCGCGGCGTATTGCGCGTAAATCCGCCGGCAACCCAGATCGCCCGCTATCGCCACAACAACAAAGGCTGACCGCGGCTGGATCACTCGGCTTTTCGGCGATAGATGAACGTCTCGGAGAGCGGATAGCCAGTCGGCAGGGCCATCGCTGGCGTGCGAGCGCACAGCTCGTAGCGCTCCGCCAGCGCAGTCATCAACGCAGGGAACGAGCTAGAGATCGCGACGGCGCGGGGCGCAGAGCCTGTTGGCGCGCGTAGCGCAGCGAGCACAGCGCGCGTGGCTTGCTCGGCGAGGTCGTCTTCGTTCAAACGGAGGTCGGAGAGCGCGAGCGCGTGCACGAACGCGTGCTCGCCCAGGCCTACGTGATCCATGGCGGCAAAGTCGTTCGAGCCCGCACAGCGAGTGAGCTCGGCTTTCAGCTGGGCGAAGCGCTCCTCGGTTTGCTGCGTTGGCCAGTACAACGTTGGCGGCTGGAAGAGCATCACGAGCTGCAGGGCGAGCGCAGCTGTGAGCGGCCAGCGCATGCGCGGACGCGTCACAAGCAGGTCGCACACGCTGATGCCTGCGACGAGCGCACTCAGTGCACACGCTGGCAACCTGACATTGTCGTCGCCACCGGGGTGCGCTCGACCCAATGCAGAAGCCGCGATCGCCGCCAACAGCAGCAGGCTCAGTAATCGTGAGCTTGGGTCACGACGTGTAACAACGAAATACGCACACAGCCCTGTCAGGAGCGGCAGATACACGCACAGGTCGACGAGCACGAAGCTGAGCAGCAGCTGCGGCTCGAGGCCATGACGCGCCGGCACGGTCACGCAATACGCCCAGATCCAACCATCGCTCCACACACCAAGCGCGGCGATACAAGCAGAGAACGCGAGCCAACTCACGATGATCGCCCGCAAGCCGCCTCGACCTTGTACGAGCCAAACGCCGCCGCTGGCGGCAACGAGCAGCAACACAGCGTGTTGCTTCGCGAAGCACGCCAGCGCCAAAAGCAGCATGCCCACCAGATGCCGACGCGCGCACAGGCGCTCGACACCGCACAAGCTCAGCGCACAAAACCACGCATCGACACGCGCGAGATCGATGAAGCCGCCGGTGTATCCGTACCCCATCGCAAACAGCCCAACGGCGAAGGCCCCAGCAGCATGCGTACCGCTAACTTGTTTGCCAGCGCGCCACAGAGCGGCGCCGCACAATACAACACCCAGCACGCTCGCGAGCCGCGCCCCCCACAGTGCGCCCCCGGATGCAAACAGCCCAAGCCCCATCGGTAGATAGCTCAGCGGCGGATAGACAAACGGAACGAAGTCGGCACGCGGTGCAGCGTACAGCGGCAAGCCGCGCAGCAAGCGCAGCGCGTGCACCGCGCTCGCCCCCTCCATCCACTCCAATGGCCACGCGCTCCCGATCCGCCCGGCGACACACAGCACCCAATACCCAACGCCGAACACCGCAACTCCGAAGCTGAGCCTGCGTACATTGGGCTCGGTCATGGTGTAGTCGCTAGCACTTGGGCGAGCGCGCGATGGGCTTCTGCCGTGGGGTGTTCGTCATCAGGGAAAAACGCGCGACGGCCGAGCGGTCTCAGCGCTGCGGTAGGATCGATGCAAGGGATCGCAAGCCGCTCACACACAGCGAGCACGCGCCGGGTCGGCGCATCCACATCGATTTCACCTGGTGCGATCGAGATGCCCGCTTGGCTCAGCTCTTCCAACAGCCGAGGGTAATGCAGTACAGCAAGCTTGCCGAGCACACGCGACGGCGATGGAATGAGCAGCACACGCACGGCAAACTTGTGCTGCTCACCCAAACGCTGAAAGTTGCGCAAGACGTCTTCGAGCACCGAGTACCCGCGCGCGATCAACGCCGACTCCGGCTGCACATACGTCGCGAGCTCACCTTCCGGATAGCTCAACATCCGCAGCCCACGCTGATCCGCCAGCTTCAACTCGACCGGCGTGAGCACACCCTGCGTGCGCCCGCCCGCCGCTACCAGCTTCAGGCGCACGAAGTGCACGAGGGCCGAGCGCTGCGCGAGCTGCCCCCAAAACGAAGCGCGCTGCGCGACCAGCTGAGGATGCGCAAGGTTCATGTTCAGGTCATTCGCCATGAACAGCCCGACCACCACGACATCCGGCTCCAGCGGCAGGAGCTTATCGGCGAGTAGATGGTACTCGTCCAAAGTGGTCATGCCCCAAACCCCTGCATTGAGCACGCGCAGCCGCTCGTTCACCAACGCGCGAAACACCGCAGGATAATTCTCCGCCTCGCTGACGAACGCGCCTTCGGTCGCCGAGTCGCCCAAGAAGAGCACGCGCCGCTCCCCTTTCGGCTTCGGCACGCTTACGCGCTCGCCACGCAGCTCCACCGCGTGATGGCGCGCAGGGTCGACCGCAAAGCTCCAGATCCAGCTGTCGCGCGGCACAGCACCGTAGCGCCGGTCGTACACGCGCGCGCTGCGATCACCGTTGCCCGCGTAACCGACGACCCGCAGCCCACACTCGCCAAACGACAGCGCGAGCAACACGCCGAAGCCAAGAAGCAGGATGCGCTTCCACATGCGCGCACGCTGCGCAGCGCCTCAGCGCGGGCGCAGCCGAATGACTTGACCGCGGCTAGGCGGCGGATCCACCGGAGGCAGCGCAAACAGCAGCTCTTCCAGCGTGGGCAGCGCGTGCACGATCGCGGACTCGACGTGCAGCTCCGAGAACGGCCCCGCGAACACCACGACCACTTGATAGATGTTCGCGAGCCCGCGCGAGATGAACCCGAACTGCTGCTCGTGATGAACGCTGCGCGCGTGCTCGCCGCGATGCATCTTGCCGCGGACGGCTGCGATCGCGAGCGCGGTCAACAAGCGATGCCGCACCGCGACCTCGTCTTTGTCGCGCGCGATCAGAAACGTCAGCGCGTCGTCGACGCCGCGCTCGATGCCACGGCCGCGCAGTACGGCGAGCAACGCGTCCGCGTCGCGCACTGTCAGCTGGTCGATCGACACACCTCGGTCGCGCGCCATTCCGAGCGCCGCGCCGATGCGCGCCAGGTCATCCACGTTGATCAGCTCTCGCTGCCCCTCGGAGCTGCCCCAGAGCACCGGGGAGCTATCTATGACGACGACCGAAACGCCGCCCGTACGGGCGCGTAGGCTCTCCAAAGCGTCGTCCAAGCGGCGGGCGGGCAGCCCTGCGCTGGGCGAAAGCGGAGGTGGGTGCAAGTCTGCAAGCGTGTGCGTGAAGCTCTGCGCCAGCCGGTCCAAACGCTGACGCGCCCCGTCCAACCCCGAGGCATCCTCATCCGCAAGGGCCTTGTCGAATACCGCTACGACGCGCCAGCCATCCGAAAGGCTCTTCCAGACCAGGCCCGGCGCGGAGGGATCCCTGCCACCAAGCTCGAGCCGCGCATCGTCCGCTCCCAGCTCACGGATCACAAGCTCCAGAAATCGCCGCAACGCGCTATCGGACATGCTGCATTCGCGTGTAGCACGAACCCAGGCGAGTTCGCGAGCCGTTCCCTCGGTAGATCGCGACGGCACGCGCTCGTTTCGCTAGATCCACGCGCGGGGCGCCGCGCACGTAGCGCAGCGAACAGATTGAAACGTTGCAGGTTCGCGCGCTTCCTAGCGGTATTCTCACGGCGCATGAAACGCGAACGTGCATCCGCAGTGTGTGTACACGCTGGGAGGTTGTTGACTGTGTTACTGCGCGATCCAGTGACACACACCGCGCGACTGTTCGTTCCAGGCGGCGCGATCGAACCGGGTGAGTCCGCCGGACAGGCCGCCGCCCGCGAGACCTTCGAAGAGACGGGCTACCGGGTCGAGCTGCTACCGCGTGCTCCAGTGGTCGCGCACTACCCCTTCACCTGGGCTGGACAGCCGATCGAGGTCACCACGCACTTCTTCGCTGTCCGCTTGCGTGACGACGCCGCCAGCGCAGCACCGGTGCACGACGCCGCATACCTCGAAGGCACGCATTGGATCCCGCTGTCGGACATCCCGCAGCAGCTCGACTTCGATCTCAACATTCTGGCGGCGGTAGAACAGCTCCTCTGAACCTCGGGAGCGGTCGCTCTTCAGCGCCTGGGCCAGTCGTTACGACTAGAAGCGGTAAGGATACTTGATCGAGAAGGTCTGCCTGCTGAAACGCGGAAAGCGCGCGTTGCGAACCGCGCGTGCGATGCAGGACCCGACAGTGCCTGTGATGCCAGTGACCGTAGCGCTGGTGACACGACCGGTCGCGCCGGCGACGTTGATAGCGACCTCTGCAGTGCCCGTGAGAGTCTCGTTGGCTGCACACGAACGGACAGCGGCCTCGACACCGCGCATCGCGGCGAGCGTCTCGTCGCGCGAAGGTTGATCGGGCAGGTCTTCAACCTCCTGAGCGGAGGTGGTGTTCGCGGCTGGGGTGGTGGTTGGAGCCGGCGCAGGTGCCGCGGAACTGGCCGGCTTATCACCCGTCGCACCCGTCAGCAGATCATCGATGCTGCGGTTTGCGGCGGGTGCAGGTTTAGGCTGAGGTTTCGCCGCCAACATCGGATCCGGTTCAGGGATCGCTTTGGCGCCGTCGGCGGGCACCGGTTTAGGTTCCTCAGCTTGCGGCAGCGCCGCTCCCAGCGGCGTGACGGTGAGCGTCGGTGCAGGCTGCTTCACTGGCTTTGCGCGATCGGCCAGCATCGCTTCCGGCGACTCTGACGGCGCGGGCTTCTCGTTCTTCTTCGCTTCAGCAGCGGCTTGCGCTTCCCTCGCTGCATGCTCCGCGTCGGAAGCACCGGTGGTTGCACGCAGGCGCTTGGCCTTGGATTGCTCATCCGACTCAGCGGCTTCGACCGATGCGGGCGCGACCGTCGGCTCGTCGTCCGCACTAGGCGCGTGGGGCGCTGGCGCGTGGCCTTCTGCCGGCGCGGCCTTTTGCTGGCCAGCCTTGTTCTCCATGCCAGTGCCAGTGCCAGTGCCAGTACCAGTGCCTGGCTCCGCGGGAGGCATCGCGGTCGCTGCAGACGACTCACTCTGCTGATGCTCTTGATGTTCTTGCGTCACCGGGACGGGCGCGGCCGCTGTATCCGGCGCGGGCTTGCGATTGAAGAGAACTGCTGCGAGCACCGCGGCTGCGACCAGCGCGCAACCACCGAGGATTGCGAGTGGCAATGCCGCATTGCTCGAGACGCTGTGCGACACCGGTGCGAGGCTGTCGAAGCGACCGAAGCCGGTCGGCTGCGCTGCGAGGTGGATGCGCGCGTCTTCGTCGTTGCCGTAGCTCAAGCCGGAAGAGTCTGGTCGGCCGCTGCCTGGGCCCTTCGCGATCGCGTTCGCACCGGTCGCGCTGGCGTTCGAACCGACGCCGTTAGCTCCGTGAACACCGTGAGCACCGTGTCCACTGTGACCGGGGCGGTTGCTGTGCGAGTGATTCTTGGTGGTGCCGGTGCTGTCAGCGTTCTTCGCGATCTGCGTCGTGCTCTGACGCGCGAGCGATGCCAGCGCACGGATATCGATCAGGCCCGATGCTTCACCCGAAGCGAAGCCAGGATTCGGGCCAGGTGTGTACGTTGCACCGCCGCCAGCTGGCGTGCTGAGTGGTGCTGAGCTCAGTGGCGCTGTGCTCATGGGACGCGTCGAGCCACCCGATGCGTAGTTGCCGCTGTAACTCGCGGACTCGCGCGGAGCTGCGTACGCCGTGCTTTGTGCGCTATGGGCACTGTGGGCGCTGTGGGCGCTGTGGGCGCTGTGGGCGCTGTGGGCACGTGCGCCAGCATCAACGATGTCCGAAGCGACGCGAGCCCGGCCACCGACTGGCTGCGCCGAACGCGGCGCTGCCATCTCGGCCATGAACGATGCGCCTTCGTACGAGTTGGCATTGAAGGTCTGCGTGGGCAGCTCGTCGTCCTGCAAGCTCGACAGCACCGGTGCGACGGGTGCCGGACCCAGCTCCGCGCACGCACGCGCATCGAGCCAATCTGGGAAACCTTCGCGCCAGACGTGCGCGTCCCAGCCGGACGGCGTGGAGTTGAGCCAATCTTGAAGACCTGCAGTGTTGAACGGACCCTGCGTGTCGCCATCCAAGCTGACGTGCCACTCGTAGTCGTCGTTACCGTGATCGCTTGGATCACCGTGGTCACCGTGGTCACCGTGGTCACCGTGGTCACCGTGATCATGCGCGTGACCCGCAAGCTCGATCGCATCGGGCGGAATCGAGCCGCGCTCTGCACCGGTCATGTCCAACATGTCAGGTGCGCCGGCGCCCGAAAGCGTTTGGCTCAGATCGCCACCCACGGAGGAATCCCCGGCACTCAGAAGATCGCCACGAATCAAGACAGTCGCACCACAGCGCTTACAGCGGATTTTCAGTTTCTTGCCGGCTACCCGCTCATCCGGCACTTGGTATTTGGCCTGGCAACTGTCGCAAACAACCTTCATCGCCGTGGGTCCTTTCCTACACGCGCCTTCGCAGGTGAATCGACTGACCGCACCGCTCTGAGACCTATCAAACCTTCGCGCACTGACACCTGAACAGGGACTGTAACCTTCGCACGCACAGCTGAACAGGGGCGCCGGTGAGGGAAGCGCTGCAGGCAGGTGACACTAACACGCCAGACACCTCTGTGCACGGGTTTTCAAGACCCCAATCCAGCGTGATTATGAGCACTTAGTTCCGACGGTGCACGACAAAGCTCGAGCTAAGTCCGCGCGCTCACCTCAGAATCCGGACAGCATGCGCAGCGGGCAAGCTGGCAACGCGGGTCCACGTCGCGTCAACTGCGCGCAGCGTAACCTGGAAACTTGCGCTCAGTGCTCGAGATCAAACGCCGAGCTTCGCGAGCAAGTCGTCGGCCTCTTGCAGCGATTCGTCCAGGGATTTCGCTTTGCGGGCCCAGTGCTGCGCGCGCTGGATGTCGCCCTTCACCATCGCGATCTCAGCCTGCTTCAGAAAGGCGAGCGCGCGTGTGATCGGTCGCGGATCTTCCATCATGGTCAGCGTGCGGAGCGCCTTCATCGCGGTCTCGTGATCCCCGCAAGCGAGTGCTGCCTCGACAAGCTCAGAGGCGATCTCGCCGCTCTTGCGATCGGTGTCGAGCGCGGTGTTGAGCCACTTCAGCTGTGACTCGCTGTCGCTGCGAGCGGCGCTCACCCGCGCCATGCGCTGCTGCAGCTGCGCAAGCTCCGGCGACCGGCGACGCTTGTGCGAGTTGATCGCGGCTTCGATGTGCTCGGCCGCTGTATCGACGCGCCCGAGCGAGAGGTCGATGTCGATCAAGAGCAGGCGCGTACGATCGTCCTCGGGCGCGACCTCGGTCGCCTTTTGCAGCGGCTCGATCGCACTCTCGGAGTCGCCCAAGCTGATGAAGATCTCAGCGGCGCGCTGCCAACACGCGAGCTTCTCGGCGGGATCGCTGTGGTACTCAGCGTCGCCCATGAGCAGCACGGCCAGCTCGCGCTGATCACCTGTGCGCTCGTACAGCAGGCGCAGACGATCGCGTAGCTGGATCACGTCCGGGGCTTCCGCGTGCACGCGTGCGAGCCAAGGCAGCGCGGCCTCTGACTGACCGAGCTTGTCGTAGGCCTCGGCCAAGATCAGCGTTGCAGCTACGCGCGGCTCCCCCTCGGTCAGCTCGATCAGTCGCTGGCTGGTGCCTGCGGCTTCTTCGTAGCGCTCTTCCTGCATGTCGCGATCGCGCAAGCGTAAGAGCGCCGCGATGTCGTCCGGATAGGCTTCGCAGAGCTGCGCGAGCTCATGGCGTGCGCGCTCTGGATCTCCCTGCGCGTCGAGTAGATCTACCAAGCGCAAGCTGGTCTGACGAACCACCGCATGGGCACCGGTATCGCGCGCCACATCGCGTGCTTCTGCGAGCGCCGAGAGCAGCTCGTCGCCCAACGCGGGGCCTGTGATCCCGTAGGCTTCTTCCATGTCTTGCAGCGCTTCGACCGCCTGGCCCGACGCGGAGTAGAGCTGCGCGCGCACGCGCAACATGCTCGAGCGCGCTTCGTCGCGCTCGCTGTGGGCCGACAAGTGGCGCGAGACGTCTTCGATCGCGGCGTTGTGCTGGCCCGCGTTCGCCAGGCTGTGCACAAGCTCGTTCAAGAGTGTGATGTCAGTCGGCGAGAGCGCGAGCGCAGCGCGCAACGCGCCTGCAGCGGCGTCGGTGTCTTGCAGCTGATCGCGATAGATCGCGGCTGCGTTGCGCAAGCTCGCGATCGCAGCGACGCTCGATCCGAGACGCGTGGCTTCGAATTCCATCAGCTCGGCCATCGGCCGGTACAGCTCGCGGGCGGCGTAGAACGACTCCAAGCGCTCGCGCAACTCCGGGTGCTCGGGATGCGCGCGGTAGCCGTGCTCGAGCGCTTCGCGCATGCGGTCTTCGTCGTTCAGCTGCTCGAAGTGCGCCGACAATTCCAGCGAGAGCTTCGCTGCCGCTGCGCCTGTCTCCGTGCGCAAGAGGCGCATCATGAGCTCTCCGCGCTCGCGCGCATCACCGTCTTTCGGCATGTGCTGCAGCAGTGCCTTGAGGAGCGCGTGGCTCTCAGGTTGCCAATCGAGCGCGGCGCGTAGCACATCACAAGCCAGATGCGCCGAGGTGTGCGAGTACAGCTGGCCCAAGCGCAAGCCAAGCTCGACGATCGCTTCCACGTTGCGCTCATCGCGCGCGCGATCGAATTGCTGCTGCATGAGGCCCATCAGCTCGGACTGCATGCCGTGCTTCTCGTAGATCGAAAGCAGCTGATTGGTCGCTTCGAGATGCGCGGGCTCTTCTTCGAGGATCTGTCCGAGCACGTCCGCGGCGGCTTGATCCTCGCCCCACTGGATCAGCTGGTTCGAGTACGTCTGCAGCAAGAACAGACGATCTTCGAGCATCAGCAGGCTGGCGAGCGTGCGATTCACAAAGTTTGGCAGCTCGTGGCGATCGCCCATGCGCATCAGCACATTCAGCGCAGGCTCCCATAGGCTGCGATCGGCGGGCTCACGCTCCAACATGCGCGCGTAGGTTTCGTACGCGATCGCGAGATCGCCATCCGGACCACCCGCGAGCTCTGCGAGCTCACGTGCCAAGGTCTGAGCTTCGGACTCGGGCGCATGGGCCACGGCTTCGCGCAGGTACTGCATGGCACCGCGCGAATCCTTGGCTTGCATACGGCATTGCGCCAAGCCCGAGAACACCCAGGTCGGATCCTCGGCCAGGCTGGGATCTGCTTGATAGAGCGTACGCGCGCGCTCGAGCAATCGCTCCGCACGCACCAGGTCGCGGCGACGCAGCGCGATCTCGATGCCTTCGCGCACATCACTCAGCTGCGCACCCTTGAGCAGCGCACGACGCTCGATGCAGCTCAAGAGCAGCGGCTCGTCTTGGCTCACGCGCGCCACGCGTTCGCACAGCGCGAGCACGCCCGTGTGATCCGGCGCACGCTCGAGCGCTTGTGCGAGCACTTGCTTCGCGCGCCCGTAATCTTGCGATTCGTTCAGCGCGCGCTGCAAGGTCTCGACGCCTTCGTTGCGCCAAGCAGGTTCTTGCAGCTCGAGCTCGGCGAGCGCGAAGCGTGCGGCCTTGCGATCGGCGGCGCTGGCTTGTGCTTCGGGTAGATCCGCGACGCGCAACAGCACGCGACGCTGCTCGTTGTTGTCGCCGCGTGCACCCGCGACGCGCGCCATGCCCAGCCAAGCTTCGACAGTGTGCTCGCCCGAAGCTTCGACCTTGGCGTAGATCGAGGCCGCGCGCTCGAAGTCGCGCTGCTCACGCTCGACGGCGCCCGCGAGCCGCAACAGATGCCGTGCCTGCACGCTCGCAGCCTTGGGTGCGCGTGAGCGTGCGGCCTCTTCCGCGAGCTTGCTGATCAGCTCGAGATAACGGGGGAGCGCTTCGACGCGCGTGGCGAGCGCGAGCGCGGCGCTGTGCAGCGCTTCGTTTTGGTCGTCGAGCTGCAGTGCGCGCAGCCGCAGATCGAGCGCGGCGCCAGTCTGTGCTTGCTCGCGCTCCAGCACCTCGGCCTTTTCGCCGAGAATTTCAGCCTCTAGCTTCGGCTCGCGTACGCCTGCGAGGCGCTTGTCGAGCACGCGCAAGAGCAGGTCGGTCGCGCCGCGCTCGCGCAGCACGCGGGTGAAGCGCTTGGCTTCGAGCTCGCTCTGGCTCGCCACTTCCATGGCAGAAGCCAAGAGCTCTGCCGCGGAAGCCGATTGCTTGCGCGCTTCAGCCAAACGGAACAGCTCGTACAGCACCTCGGCCTGGCCGAGCGCTTCGGGCGCATCGTTCTTCTGACGTCGCAAGAGCAGCAAGAGCGCGCGATACGAGCGCTCGGCGCGATCCAGATCACCTTGTTGCTGCGCGAGGCTCGAGAGCATGTGCAGCGCTGCTTGATGGCCGAGGTCCATCTTGGTCGCGTGCTCGAGCTCCGCAAACGCCTCGTCGAACTGACGCGCCGACGCAGCGACGCGCGCAAGCTGGTAGTGGAACTCTGCGCGCTCGGGGCTGCGCTTGCGACCGAAGGTCTCGATCAGCGTGCGCAGCACGGTCTTGGCTTCTTCGTAGCGGCCCGCGACGCGCAAGCCTTCTGCGAGCATGCTGCGTAGACGCGTGTCATCCGGCGCGAGCGCGGTCGCACGCTCGAGCACTGGAATCGCACGCTCGGGTACGTTCAGCTTATCGCAGTACAAGTCTGCAGCTTCGCGCAGGTACGCGAGACGGCGCTCCGGATCGGTCTGCGCGTCGGCACCTTGCGACAACACCAGCGCGAGCGGCTGGTACGCGTTGTCTTCACGGTACAGCTTGGCGAGCATCTCGCGCGCCATGTTGAGCTGCGGATGCTCGACGAGCGTCTGCTCGAGGCACGCACGCGCTTGGGTGTTTTGGCCGGCGGCCAAGTGCGCTTTCGCCAGCGCGACGGCGGTTTCCGCGCGCAGCTCTTCCGGCGCATTGCCCAAGCGGATCTCGAGCCATTCGGCGGCGAGCGCGTGATCGTTCAAGCTCGAGTACAAGCGCGCGAGGGCGGAGCTGGCATCGCTCGCGGGCTCGAGCTCGTGCACCTCGCGATGGGCGAGCAGCGCGGCGCGCGGGTCGGACAGCTCGCGCTCGCGCAGCCCCGAGATTTCACGCCACAGCCAAGCAGCTTGTGCGCGGTGACCGTGGCTGGTGAGCGTGCGCGCTTGCGCCTCGAAGACTTGTGTCAGCTCGGCGAACTGGCCGCGCGCCCGTAGCAGCTCGCTCAAGGCATCGAGCGATGCGCGATGGCCCGGCTGTTCTGCCAGGTTTTCGTGGAGCGCGCTCTTGCGATCGCCGCGCGCTTCGATCTCACCGAGTAGGCGCACGATCTCCAAGCGCAGCGCGAGGCGCGCATTGCCTTTCGGATCGAGTGTGAGCTCATGGCGACGCAGCGCGAGCAGCTCGGGCAAGCGATCAGCTTGCGCGTACAACGTGGCGAGCGCGCCGATAGCTTCTTGATCGGACGGCTCTTGCTGCAGGATCTCTTGGTAGAGAATGATCGCGCGTGCGGCAGCGCCCGGCAGCTTGAGCGCGAGCGCAGCCGCTTCGTGCATGAAGCGGGAGTGCGCGGCGCCGTCGAACGGCAAGCGCGTGGCGTCGATCAGCAGCGACAGCGCGCGCTCGGGCTGGCCTTCGGCGTGGTACAGCTGACAGGTGCGCTCGATCGCAAAGGCGCACGCGTCGGCGACGTTGCGCAGGCCACTCGGGGCGCGCCCGCGACGCCACAACGCGGCCGAGCGCTGAAAGAGCGCATCGAGGACGGCGTGCTGCTCTGAGCTGCTGTGGGCGAGCAGCGCGGCTTCCCAGAGCTGGTCGAGGTTGTCGCGCTCGATCTCTGCGAGGTTGCGCAAGGTTGGCAAGAGGCCCGCGCTGCCAAGCGAACGTTGAGTTGCACACAGCGCTTGCAGCGTCTCGTGGTCGCGCTCGTCGAGCAGCAGCGCGCGCTCATAGGCGCTCTCTGCGGCGCGTAGGTCGTTGCGCTTGTCGCGCTGCAGTGTGGCAAGGTAGCGCAGGAGCGAGCGGCGCAGTGTCGCGGTCAGCTGCAGTTGCGTGTCGCTCAAGCAGGCGTCGAGCCCTTCGCAGTACGACTCCATCGCGTCCGCAGCTTCTGCCTGGCGGTCGATCGCTTCGAACGGCACGTCTTTCATGCCGCCCTTGGCTGCGGCCGAGAGCGTGAGCTCGCGAGCGGCACGCGACCATTGCTGCAGCTCCGCGGCGATGCGGGCAGCGGCGCTCGCGAACTGCTCGCGCTGCGGCACGGTCGCAGCAGCTTGAGAGTAAGCCTCCAGCGCGCCGTTCTTGTCAGCCAAGCGTGTCTCGAGGATGTGCGCTTCTTCGTAGCGCAGCTCGGCCATACGCGGTGTCGGCTGGGTGAAAGTCGCGATGGTCTCGCGGTACGCGGCGATCACCACGTCCCAGCGATCGAGCGTAGCCGCCAAGCGCCGGATCTCGCGCTCGGTCTCGCGGTCGTTCGGCGCGAGCGTGAACGCGCGGCGATAGCACTCGAGCGACCGCTCTTTGTCTTGGCCGAGGCTCTCCCATTCGCGCGCCGCTGCGAGCAGCAGCTCCGCGCGCTTGTCTTCGGACTCGGTGGTGAGCAGGCGTGTCTCGAGCAGAGATAGCTCCATCTGCCACTCGCCGGTTTGCCGGTACGCTTCGCTGAGCGAAGCGACAGCGACTGCGCGGCACTCGGGCAGGGACAAGAGCGCTGTCTGGCCTGCGCGCGCCGCAGCGTGCGCGGGATCGACTTGCAAGACGCTGCGGTAGCGCAGCACAGCGAGCTCGGGCTTACCGAGGCGCGTGCGGTACGCGTCGCCGAGGTTCGTCTGCAGCTCGGTGAAGTGCTGCACTTCGGACTGCGCGGCTTCACGCAGGATGTCCGCGAGCTCGTCCCAGCGCTCCGCACGGCTGAGCAAGACGGTGAGCGCGCTGACCGCGGCGTCGTCTTCGCCATAGTCCTGTCGCAGCTCGCGCCATGTCGCGATCGCAGTCTCGAGGTCCTGCAGATTTTCGTCGTAGATGCGCGCGAGCTGGGCAAGGTCGTCGCGGCGCTGGTGCGCTGCGCCCGGCGACTCTGTACGCTGGCGCAAGAGCCTGGCGAGCATGGTGTAGTCTTGCTCGCGCGTCGCGGTTTGGATCAGCGCTTCGAGTGCTTCGAGGTCGTTCCGGTCGTTGCCGACGCGTGCGCTCCACGCTTCGCGAGCGCGCTCGTGATCGCCGAGCTTCTCGGCGAGCTGGGCCAAGCGACCCAAGAGAGCTTTGCGCGCGGCGTCAACAGGCTCGATCTGCGACATGCGCGCGAGCACGTCGAGCGTCTCGCGCTCGCGATCGGTCTGTGAGAGTAGGCGCAAGAGCTTGCGGCCGGCGTCGATCGTGACAGCCGCGCCCGCGTCTGCGCGAAACACTTGGCCGTAGTATTCGATCGCGGTGTCGACGTGGCCGAGCGTCTCTTCGCGCAGGCGCGCCGCTTCCATCAAGAGCTCGACGCGCAGGTTGGGTTCCTGGCAAGCGGCTGCGGCATCGACGAGAGCGACAGCGTATTGCTCGTAGCCGCGCGTGCGCTCGGTCAGCGCGCGCAGCGCATCGCGCTCGGGCGGCAGCGGTTCGAGCACGAGTAACTGGGCTTGGTAGCTGGCAGCACGCGCGTCTTCGCGCAGATCGACCAAGCGCTCGACGAGCTCGCGCAGGAGGCTGCGGCGCTCGGCGTTGGGCGTGAGCGACAACGCCAGCTCGAGCACGCGCACCACTTCGTTCGGTTGTTGTTTGCGAAGGAAGTGCTCGCGCAGGTAGCGCAGCGCGTTGGTGCGCTCGGTGCTGGTGTTGTTCGGCGCAGCCAAGATGCGCTCGGCGAGCTCCAGCGCGGGCTGGTAGTCCGGCGCTTCCACGAGCACATGCTCCAGGTCGCGCATCGCGCCGCTGGGATCTTGCAGCGCGTCGAGGTAGCAGCTCGCCATGCGCAAGTACGTGTCGCGCTGCTGGCGCGGCTGCTGCGTGCCGACGCGCGAGCGCCACATGGCGATCAGATCGGACCAACGGTTCTGCCGCTCCAAGAGGCGCTCGAGCGCGTTCATGAGCCCGGCGTTTTCCGGGTCGAGCGGAAGGAGCTCGGTCATGTAAGCAATCGCGCGATCAGGCTGACTCGCGAAGTCTTTGGCGAGCTGCGAGGCTTCCTCCAACAGCTTGATGCGGCGCAGAGTGTCCGACTCGTGGGCGATCTGCCTATCGTATGCGGCGAGTAGCTCCTCGAAGCGTCCCGCGGAAGTAAGCACCACGGACAGGCGCTCGAACGCCCAGTCCGCGCGACCGTCGCGCTCGAGGACTCGCGTCAACAGCTCGGCAAGCTCCGTCGAGTCGTCGTTGTACCAAGCCTCGTAGAAGCGCACAGCGCGCTGACCGACCTCGGTCACGAGATCCGATGGCAGCTCGCCGGCGTTCAAGACATCGCGAAACAGCTCACGAACATCGCTCGGTCGCTGCACATCATCGACGAGCTCTTCGACCAAATCCCAGCTCTCTGTATTCGCTGGATTCTGTCGCGCGGCCTCGATCGCGCTGCTGAGTGCATCTGATTGTGGCCGGCTAGACGCGTTTTGTGACATGGACTCCTCGGCGCGTGCCTCGCGCGACGCAGAACCGTCGCGCGACGGAAGCGCGACGCAGCGATGAAGCAAAGCAAGTACACGGCGAGCTTAGATTATACGGACGCCGTTTAACTCGATCTACGGAGGTAACTAGCAGCAAGCGGCGCACACCCGCCCGCCGCTCGCTAAACCGTAAGCGAAAGTAGGCGAGCCCGCCGCTCATAGCTGCAGCCGCCAGGAGCCGCGCATGACCGCCCACCTCAAGCTACTCCGAGACGCAGCGCTCTCGCGCGCTGACATGTTTGGCTCTCACGCAAGCGCCGTAGGCTTGGGAGGGGGCGTGGGTCAGGGTCCGATGCTTGGGATCGTTCAAGCGCCCAATGAGGGATAGCCCTGCGCCGACCGTATCGCGCCGCCGGACCTCACAGCCATGTAGGACCAAAGCGGCGCTCGGCCAATGCCGAGGCACCGGACACCTCACGAGCCGCGGCCGCCCGGGAAAGGTCAGAACCCCACGGGGGCGTTTGGTTCGCCCCGGCGAACGCACAACGAAGCACGACGGGCAGCCTCGTTGGCTCAGCGCGTAGCACAAACGTTCGCGTCGCTATCCGCGAGTGCCGAAAAGAGCGGCCCGCAAGAGATCACCGGCGATGCAGTTCCGGAACGATAAGTACGATCCGCAGCATCGCGCAACTTTCGCTCCATGAACGTACGTCCGTAATCCTTCTCCGCGAAAAACAGATTGTGCGCACGACAAGCGAGACGAAGGTTATCGGCTGTATGAGCGCCAGCACGCGCAAACGTCACATCGTGATGATGCATCTCCAGAAACCCACGCTCGGCACAGCGATGCCCATCGGGACTAACAAAAGTGCACTGCCCGCCATCGCGCGCATACACCTCTCGCATCACATTCCGCGCAATGTAACGCGACTTGCGCGGATCAGACGCACGAACTTCACGCGTGGCGCTCGGTCTGGAACGAGCAGACTCACGCGTCGGCTTTTCAACCTTAGCGAACGGACGCTTCATCTCCCGCTCCAGCAACTCACTCAATGCACGCTCAACGATCCGCGCCAAATCCCCCGAAGGATTCTGATGCCGCAACAACTCGCGCAGCTGCTCGAGCTTCGACTGCGCCTCTTGTCCCAAAGTCACCTCGAGCTTGAAACGCCCGGGACTCAAAGGCGTAGAAGAAGCACGAGGCCGAGGCGAATCCAAAACGAAAGTCTCGGACGACACCGCAGCTGAAGGCGGCGCGACAGGCGCTGAAACTGTGGCTGCTGCCGGGGCGGACGCCGTTGCAACGGAGGTTTGAACGCCAGCAAGCAACGGTGCGTTGGCAACCACCCGCTTAGCTGGCAGCTTCCGCACACGCGCAGGCACGTCCGGCTTAGGCTCCAGCTCGGCAGCAAGGATCTCGATCTCCCGCTTCGACTGACCCTGCACACGCTCCAGCAGCTCCGCGTGATTAGATTCTGTTAGATGCTTCGCGAGCAACTTGATCGCGGTCAGGTTCACCCTTCCCGAAGCAAACCGTTCCAGAACGAGCGGAAACCGCCGACCAACCTCAGCAGCTTTCAAACGCAGATTAAGCTTCATCATCAGACATCCCAAGCGCGCCACGGCAGTACGAATACATCGAGCTGTAACCGAGCCCGGCATAGAGTCGACGAACGTGCATCTCCCCCAAATGCACAAGCAACTTAGCGCCCACAGCCCGGTCCGACTTCACCAACAACTCGACTCGACGAACAAGCTCAGCATCCGCAACAAGACCAATCTCTTCCAAAGCGCGAGTCATAACAGCCCTCCAACAACGTGTTGAGCCTTTATAACACGGCAATTTCGGAACCCCTGACAGCAGCCCAGAGCGGCAGCATCAACTCAACTCGAGAGCAAATACAAAACCACCAACAACAAGCTGCAGCGGAGCACAGAGGGGCACTAACGAGGCACAACCACGCCGCACCTCAACAACCAACGAACGCGCCCCCAAACCCTGTCAAGCGAATTTGAATACAAAACGATGCGAAACGTATTTTATTTGTTGGCTCACAACAACCCGTTCCGGAACGGCTCCAACAAACCTCAAGCAACGCTAACCTTAACGAGGCCGCCTGCGGCCGCGGCTAACGAGCTATCGCAGGCCCACGCCAGAAAAATTCGCCCCGAACCAGGGCGCAAGGCACTGCCTCCAGCGGCGCGATAACCCAAGCACAAACCACAAACCAGGGACCGGCGAATCGGCGCCAACAAGCACCAACCCGCCAAACCCGCCCGCCCCTCGCCAGCCTTCAACCCCAAAAGCAAAGCGAAACGGCGTCAACGCGCGATAGCGCCGCGCCCAACTAAATTCACATCACCCGAACCTGAATCGAAGTCACCCGCTGATCCCCAGCCATGACATCCGAAACCACCACAACCTGATCCCCAGCCATAACCCGAGACCGAGTCCGCAACCGATCCAGCGCCGCCCGAATCGTCTTCTCCGGATCCGAGCTAAAATCCATCTTGAACGGCACCACGGACCGAGAAAGCCAAAGCTTCCGCCGCGTCGTGCTCATGTTCGTAAACGCATAGATGATCGCCCGCCGAGGCCCAAAACTGGCCACCAGCTGCCCCAAGATCCCACGTCGCGTGAACACCACGATCGCAGGCGCATCGATCGCATCGGCGAACCTACAGGCACTGCGAGCGAGCTCCTCCCGCGTATCCGACGCAATGCGAAGCTGAGACGTACCGATCGTCTCCTCCTTCTCCATGCGCCGAACAATCTTCTCCATCACCTGCACACAGCGCACCGGATGCTTCCCTGAAGCAGTCTCGCCGCTCAGCATCACAGCATCGGCCTCTTCGTACACCGCATTCGCGACGTCACTCACCTCAGCCCGCGTAGGCATCGGACTCTCGATCATCGACTCCAGCAAGTGCGTCGCGACGATCACCGGCTTCCCGACCAACCCACACTTCCGCGTGATCTCCCGCTGGATCACCGGCAATTCCGCGAAGTCGATCTCCACACCAAGATCACCACGCGCGACCATGATCCCATCCGACACCTCGAGAATCGCGTCGAAATTCTCGACGCCCTCCTGGTTCTCGATCTTCGAAATGATCTTCGTGTGATGATCGCCGCCCTCGGTCAGCACCTTGCGCGCATCCAGCACCGCCTCGGCATTGCGCACAAACGAAAGCGCAATGAAGTCCACGTCGTGCTTCACGCCGAACCGAATGTCGTCACGATCCTTGTCCGTGATCGACGGCAAATTAACACGTACACCAGGCAGGTTGATGTGCTTGCGCGAACCGAGCTTTCCACCGTCGAGCACGCGGCAACGCAGGTCGTACTCGCGCGTCTCGAGCACCTCCAGGTTGATCAAACCATTGTCGACCGTAATGCGATCGCCCACTTTCAAGTGCGAGACCATGTCTCGGTAGTCGATATGGATGCTGCGCGTCTCCGTGTCGGCGGTCGGCATTACAGTGACCGAGTACTCCTCACCCGCCTTGAGATGCAGCGACTCCCTGACCTCACCCGTGCGGATCTCCGGCCCCTTCAGGTCCAGCAGGATGGCGATGGGGTGGTTCAGGGTGCGGTTGAGCGAGCGAATGCGCCGGATGCTCAGCAGGTGGGTCTCGTGATCACCATGCGACATATTAAGTCGCGCGATGTTCATGCCCGCAGTCGCCAGCTTCTCTATCATTTCTGAGGAGGAACTGGCCGGGCCGATCGTGCAAACAATCTTCGTCAATCTGAAGTCGCGGCGGGATTTAGGCATAGTCGGCATACGTACTTACGGTGCTTTTTCGGCATCATACGCCCGGCGCGTGTCCTGGCAACGCAGCGACAAGTGACAGGAAAGCGCCGGCGTGTTGCCGCTCCATCGACTGCGTGTTAACACCCCGCACCCGAACGAAACGACGCGTCCTATGCAGCCCCTTGAACCGAAATCGCTCCGCAACATTGCCATCATCGCCCACGTCGACCACGGAAAAACCACCCTGGTTGACGCAATTCTCAAGCAATGCGGGGTGTATCAGGCCCACGAGCAGGCGATTGAACGCGCCATGGACTCCAATGATTTGGAGCGCGAACGTGGCATCACCATCCTCGCGAAGAGCACGTCCGTCCAGTACAAGGACGTCCGCATCAACATCATCGATACCCCAGGCCACGCGGATTTCGGTGGGGAGGTCGAGCGCACCCTGCTCATGGCCGACGGGGCCTTGCTCCTGGTCGACGCCGCTGAGGGGCCGCTCCCGCAGACGCGCTTCGTGCTGAAACACGCGCTGAACCGCGGCATGCCCGTGATCGTGGTGGTCAACAAGATCGACCGCAAAGACGCGCGCCCGAGCGAGGTTTTGAACGAAACGTTCGACCTGTTCTGCGACCTCGAGGCCTCGGACGCTCAGACTGATTTCGCGACCTTGTACTGCATCGCCACACGCGGCGAGGCCCACCTGGAGCTCGGCGACGACTCCACCACCCTCGCCCCGCTGCTCGATACCATCGTGAACCGCGTGCCGCCGCCCAGTGGCGCGCTCACTGAGCCGCTGCAGATGATCGTGACGAACATCGGGTACGACGAGTACGTCGGCCGGCTCGCGATCGGAAAGATCATGAACGGCCAGATCGCGCCCCTGCAGCCCATCATGCGCATGGCCGAGGGCGGCCAGAAGCAGGAAAAGATCGGCAGCATCTACGCTTTTGAAGGCCTGCAGCGCGTCAAGCGCGAGGTCGCGGGCGCGGGCGACGTGGTCGCGGTGTCGGGCATGCCCGATGTTCAGATCGGCGACACCATCGCTGATTTGCAGAATCCCACGGCGCTCAAGCGCATTTCGCTCGAACCGCCGACCATCAAGGTCCGCTTCTACGTGAACTCGTCGCCGTTCGCCGGCAAGTCGGGCAAGTTCCTGACCTCGCGCCACCTGCGCGAACGCTTCGAGCGCGAGGCCCGCACCAACCTGGCCATGCGCTTCGAGGACACCGACAAGCCGGACATCTTCGAGGTTTACGGTCGCGGCGAGATGATGATCGCGATTCTGGCCGAAACGATGCGTCGCGAAGGCTACGAGTTCGGGCTAGGCAGCCCGGAAGTCGTCGTTCAGATGATTGATGGCGTCAAGAGTGAGCCGTCGGAGCGCGTCGTCATCGACGTGCCGGAAGAGTTCGTAGGCACAGTGACGCAGAGCCTCGGCGAGCGTCGCGGCCGCATGGACAAGATGATCAACCTCGGCTTCGGCCGTGCACGCGTCGAGTTCGTCGTGCCTTCGCGCGCGCTGATCGGTTATCGCTCGCAATTTCTCACGCAGACCCGCGGTATGGGCCTCTTGAACTCGCTCCACGAGGGCTACGTGGCCTACGGCGGACCGATGCTGCGCCGCAAGAGCGGTGCGCTGGTCTCTGACCGCACGGGTTCCACCACGCAATACGCGCTGTTCCACCTCGAGCCGCGCGGCCGCATGTTCGTGGGACCGACGGCCGAGGTCTACGAGGGCATGGTCGTGGGCGAGCACAACCGCCCAGCTGATCTCGACATCAACCCGACCAAAGAAAAGAAGCTCTCCAACGTTCGTGAGAAGAACAAGGACGAGAACATGCTGCTCGCGCAGCCGACCACGCACAGCATCGAGACTGCGCTGGAGTTCATCGACCAGGACGAGATCATCGAGATCACGCCGGACGCCGTGCGCATCCGCAAGAAGGTGCTGACGTGTAGCCAGCGCCCGAAGCGCACCGAAGAAAGCTGACCGTCAGCGCTGGGTCATCCCAGCCTCGCGCTCGATCTCGGCCAGCTGAGCTTGCTGAGCTTCGAGCGCGGACACCAAGCCGAAGCGCTGTTTTAGCCCAGGAGCGGCCTCAAAGGCTGCAGGCTGGCAGCGCTCGGCCCGAGGTGCGAGGTCGGTCAGCGAAGCGTTGGCCTTCATCAGCACGCTGCCCGAGAGCGCGACAAAGCCGAGCAGCGGCACGCCCGTCCAGATGACACGCGCCCACTGGCCGCCCCAGCCCCGGCTGTGCATCCAGGGCGACAACAGGAGCAGGCACAGCAGGATCAGCGCGCATACGACCGCGATGCGATGGTCGCGCCATGCACGCTGCCAGAAGCCGAGCTCGGTCTCCGAGCGCAGCTCGCTGCAAGCCCCCGTGCTGCGCAGCGCATCGAAACGTTCCTGAAGCTTTTGGTTCAGCGCGCTGCCCAGCTCCGAGTTGAGCGGCACGTGACTCAGATCGACCCGGGCCCCCGCGCGCTGCTCCGGCGGCACGTTGGCCGCGATGTTCGTGAACACCTCCTGACCGCGCGCGCCGCGGACGCGGTAGAGCGCGGGCTCTTGGGCGCCGGAATCGGCGCTCGCCCCGCTCAGCCACTCGATCACGCCGTCAGCAGCCGACGGCGGCGAGCTGGGCAGATCGACCCGCCGCGCCGAGCGACGCAGGTGCATTGGGACATCCAGCAAACGCTGCGCATGAACCAAACGGCCACGGTCGTCGGTGTAAGCGTAGATGGCGTCCTCCTCCGCCGTTGGCTGCGCCCAGCTTTGCTCGAAGCTGTGAGCGGCAAGGACGAGCCACACGAGGTGCCACCATGCTCGACGCCAAGACAGCTGGATCATGCTGCGTCTCCCCCTGATCTTACTCTTCTTCATCACGTGCCCGTGCCCGTGCCCGTGCCCGTGCCCGTACGCGTACGCGTGCCCGTACGCGTACACGCGATCCGTGAACCAGGGCACGGAGGGAGAAACGCGCACGCGCACGGGCACGGGCACGTGTACGTTTTAAGTCTGCACTACCCGTGCGCACATCAGGTCCGTGGCACTAGAGTACCAAGCGATGAAGGTCGATTGGCCACGATTTATCTCCGAAGCCAAACGCGTACATCTCCGCTACCTGGTGGAAGTGGTGGAAGCTTTCGGCCTTTGTCCGTGGGCGAAAGAAGCGCGCACGAAAGGTCGAATTAACATGCATGTGACACTTGTCACAGCACCTGACCCGAGCGTGTTGTTGGCTGAAGTCGAGGCTTGCATGCACGCGCCCGAGACTGAGATCGGCATGCTGATCTGCCCGCTCTTGCCCGTGACGCCAAAGCAATTTCGGCATGTCACTGCAGGCATACGCGCGGCAGAAGAGCGACAGCGCGCGCGTGGCGAACAGCAGATTGCGATCGCTGATTTTCACCCGATTGCCGCATTCGACGTCACTACACCAGAGCGGTTAGTGCCGTTCTTGCGGCGCGCTCCCGATCCAATGCTTCAAATCGTCCGTACTGATGTGCTCGCGCGCGTCCGTCGTTCCCAAGATCACGGCACGTCTTTCTTCGACCCCAGCATGCTGGGGTCGCTCGATCAGCTCAGCGCCCCAACGCCATCGCTCGCTGCACGCGTCGCAGAAGCCAACGCGCGAACGCTGCGGCAAATCGGCGAAGACAAACTCGCGGCGATTCTCGGCGACATTCACGCGGATCGAGACAACACCTACGAAACGCTGGGCGTGACCGCGCATACCCCGGCTTACATCAGCGACACTGCTCGCGAAACCGCATCTGCCAACGTTAGCAACCGCGACGAAAAGCCCGAGTCCAAAGCTGGGTATTCCAGCGCTTGCGACTGGTCGCACACGTACTCATCGAAGCCGAAACAAACCGACATATGAGCCGTTCGAACGTCCGACTTGCACTCGTAGCTACAAGGACTAAGTGGTGTGGGCTCCTTTCACAGGACGCGCTCAGCGCTTAGACTTCCCGACGAAAAATCATGGCCAAGGAGCGACATAGCGGGTTTGACGACGACGTGATCACGTTCGTCAAACTGCCCGAGTCCGACTCGCATCGGCGCCAAGCCGTCGCGCCTAAGCCCGTGCACGACCACACGGCCCACACGGCCCACACGACCCACGCGACCCACGCGACCCACGCGGCGGCTGAGCAAGACGACGCGGAAGACGAGACCCGCCCATCTTCCGCAATTTCCACGTTAGCTCACAAACCTGCATCTGCAGACGAACGTCTTGAGAATGAGAGTCAGCAAAACCAGCCGCTAGACTCGAATCCGATCTCGATCGCCGGTTTGCCCGCCGACGCGATCCATGACGAGAAGCGCTACGACGAGCGCGAGCTGCTCGGCGAAGGCGGCATGGGGCGCATCTACCTGTGCCGCGATGAGCGCATCGGTCGCGATGTCGCGATGAAGGTGCTGCGTCGCAAATACGCGAAGCAGCCAGACACGCTCGCTCGCTTCGTGCGCGAGGCGCGGATCCAGGGACAACTAGAGCACCCATCGATCGTGCCCGTGTACGACCTGATGCGGCGCTCGAACGGCGACGTGGGCTTCACGATGAAGCGCGTGCGCGGCAAGACGATCGAGCAGATCGTCGATGCGATCGCGCGCAAAGACAAAGCGGTGCTCGAGCAGTATCCACGCCGCAAGCTGCTCCGCAACTTCGCTGCCGCGTGCCTCGCGGTCGACTTCGCGCATACGCGCGGCGTGCTGCACCGTGACTTGAAGCCCAGCAACATCATGCTGGGCGACTACGGCGAGATCTACGTAATGGACTGGGGCCTCTCGAAGGTCGCCGGTTCGCCCGACCTGCCCGACGTGCCCGACTTGGCAGCCCAGCGCGAAGGATCGGCGGCAGACATCGCCGATCACCCTGCGCGGCTCGACCACCACGATCACGGCACGCTGGGCGAAGTGCGTACACGCGACCAGGTGGCGCTGCCAGACGAGCCCGGCGGTCGCACGATGGACGGCGCTGTGCTCGGCACGCCGGGCTACATGTCGCCAGAGCAAGCGCGCGGGGAGACCGCGACGCTCGACGCACGCTCGGATGTCTATTCGCTCGGCGCGATCTTGTACGAGATGCTCGCGCTCGACCCGATGCACGCGCGCAGCAGCGTCTCGCGCATGATGAACAGCACGGTGATCGGCGCCGATGGTCGACCCTCGTTCCGCTCGCCGCTGCGCAGCATTCCGAGTGAGCTCGACGCCATCTGCGTGAAGGCCACGCAGCTCGACCGCGACCATCGCTTCACCTCCGCCCGCGAGCTGCACGACGCCATCGAGCGTTACCTCGACGGCGAGCAGGACATGAAGCTTATGCGCGAGATGGCGCAAGCTCACGCGCGCGCTGCCGAGGTCGCTGCGGAGTACGCGCTGGCCGGTGGGCCGAACGCACAAGAGGAACGCGTTCGTGCGCTGCGCGAAGTCGGTCGCGCGCTGGCGCTCGATCCCTCGCACTCCGAGGCGCAACGCGTGTTGATCCGCTTGCTCGCGGATCCGCCTACGGAGCTTCCGGAAGACGCGCGCTTCGAGGCTTCCCAAGACAGCATGCTGTCGGGTCGCATGCACATCAACTTGAGCGGCTGGTACCACCTGTCGTCGATCATCACCGCTGGCCTTGTGCTTTGGATGGGCGTACTCAGCTGGGTCGCTGCGGGCTTGTACACCGCGATCAGCGTAGCAGCCGCAGTCATCGCGTTCATGACCGCACGTGGCTTCCTCGCGCCTGGCTACCGCATGTTTGCGAACGTGATCTCGGGCACGCTCGCGGTCGGCATGATGAGCACGATGTTCGGTCCGCTGTTTTTGATCCCGGGCCTCGCAGCGATGAGCACCATGGCGGCGAGCGCCAACACAAACACGCGTGGCGCGCGCGCGCTCGTGATCTCGATCGGCGTGCTCGCAGTACTCGTGCCTATGATGTTGGAGGGCGTCGGCTTGCTGCCGCCGTCGTACGAGTTCCGCGACGACGCGCTGGTGATCCTGCCGCGCATGCACAGCTTCTCGAAGACGGCGACCATCGTCTTTCTATCGTACATCGGCCTCGGTCACATCATCAGCATCTCGCTGATCATGGGCCGCATGCACGAAGCGCGCATGGCCGCCATGGAGAAGCTCCACGTGCACACGTGGCAACTGAAGCAGCTCGTCTCCGAGGACTGAGCCATAAAACCTAAGACGCTGCGCGTCGCGCACCCGCCACACGGGCGAGTGTGGACTGTTAGACCGAGTGTTAGACAGACACTGGGCAACCTGATCAGCGATGCGGTGAAGTACAGTCAGAGCCAGCCGAAACAGGTCTGTATCTTCAACGTTGCAGCCAAGTTGCCGACCATTTGCGTAGCGGACAATGGCATCGGCATTCCGGTCGCGCAGCGTGAGGCGGTGTTCAAAAGTACGGTGGGCGTAGGTGGATCGAGGACACACCGGGCGGAGAAACCACGGCGGCGTTTACACTCGGCCACGCAAGCACGTGAGCCCGGCTGACGCGCCGCTCGGAACAGCCTAAACTCCCGGGCCTTCCCCTTGTACTGCCCGTCTCCCCGCGCCGCGGGCCCGAGACTTTGGTCGTCGGGTCTGCTACAACCCCGGCGGCGAGAGTAGACAGGCCTGTATACCTCGTACAAAACCACGGAGAAATTCGCATGGCAGACGCAGTCATCGTGTCCACGGCTCGCACCGGCATCGGCAAGGCGTTTCGCGGCTCGCTCAACCTAGCCCATGGCACCGCGCTCGCGGGTCACGCCATCAAGCACGCTGTCGAGCGCGCCAAGATCGACCCGAAAGAGGTCGAGGACGTGATCCTAGGCTGTGGCCTGCCTGAAGGTGCCACTGGCCACAACGTCGCACGCAACGCTGCCATTCGCGCCGGCCTGCCAGTCACGGCCGCTGGTACGACCGTCAACCGCTTCTGCTCTTCGGGCCTGCAGGCCATCAGCATGGCCGCACAGCGCGTGATCGTGGACCGCGTGCCCTTCATGGTCGCTGGCGGCGTGGAGTCGGTCAGCCTCGTGCAGCAGCACCTGAACTTCAACCACTTCGTCGGCACCACCGTTCCGGATCCGGCGAACCCGATGGGCAAGCCTGAGTTCCAGGATGACTGGCTGATCAAGAACAAGCCCGAGCTGTTCATGCCAATGATCGGCACGGCCGACGTGGTCGCGAAGCGCTACAAGGTGAGCCGCGAAGCACAAGACGAGTACGCGCTGCAGAGCCAGCAGCGCACGGCGGCAGCGCAAGCAGCCGGCAAGTTCAACGATGAGATCGTGCCGTTCACGACCATGATGCAGATCGTCGACAAGGCGACCGGCGCGCGCACCTACAAAGAGGTCACGCTCAGCAAGGACGAAGGCAATCGCGGCGACACCACGCTCGAAGGCCTGCGTGGTCTGAAGCCCGTGAACAACACCGAGACCATCACGGCCGGCAACGCCAGCCAGCTCTCGGACGGCGCGAGCGCCGTGGTGATCGCGGACAGCAAGGTCGCTGAGCAGCGTGGTCTGCCGGTGCTCGGCATCTACCGTGGCCTCGCGATCGCGGGCCTCGAGCCCGACGAAATGGGCATCGGTCCCGTGTACGCGGTGCCCCGCTTGCTCGAGCGCACCGGCCTGAAGATGAGCGACATCGGCCTGTGGGAGCTCAACGAGGCGTTTGCCGTGCAGGTGCTCTACAGCCGCGACAAGCTCGGCATCCCAAGCGACAAGCTCAACGTCAACGGCGGTGCGATTTCGATCGGTCACCCCTACGGCATGAGCGGTGCGCGCATGGTCGGTCACGCGTTGATCGAGGGTAAGCGCCGCGGCGTGAAGTATGTCGTCGTGACGATGTGTGTCGGCGGCGGCATGGGCGCGGCCGGTCTGTTCGAGGTCGTCTGAGCGTAGCGACCCGAAAACACAGATCGTTACTGAGAAGGCCCACACCGCGCGCAGCTTTGCGTGGGGTGCCGGGCCTTCGGCATTTTGTGCTCGGTTCTCCCGGATGCTCGCACTTGTGAAACCAAGCGCCCGCGTTTACTTGCGTCTTTGGCACTTTACATTCGGTCGCTAGGTGCCAGATACGGATAGTTCGTGATGAACGCATTCACCGCCGCGACGCTGGTCAGTTACCTCTTTGTGATGCTCGTGACGTGGCGCGAGCGCGGTCGCTTCTTCGCGATGTTCTCGGGCGTCGCGCTCGGCATCTTCACCTTGGCTGTCATCGGCATGCAGAGCCAGCTGTTCGGCTTGCTGCATTACGGGCGTGAGTTTCTGGTTAGTGCGACCTATTTGCATTTTCTGCTCTTGGTCTGGCCGCGACTTCGCAGCTGGCCGGTGCGCTTGCTGGTGAACTATCCAGCCTCGTTCTTCTTCGCGGGCACCCTACTCGGCTGGCCGTTTGCGATCGCAGTCAGTTTGGGCGCGTCGTTCTATTGGTTTGTCGTGCCCTACGGCTTCGCACTCTTGGGCTTGCTCGAGTCGCTGTACACGCCGGAGACCGTGCGCGACGTAGTGTTAGACAGGCAAGATGCCGGCGTGCTGCGGCGCTATCCACTCGGCAAGGCCAACGGTGGGCCGGTGCTGCAGGTCGTGCAGATCACGGATCCGCACATCGGTACGTTCATGTCGATCAAGCGCTTGGCGGGCATCTGTGAGCGCGCAGTGGCGCGTAACCCTGACTTGATCTTGCTGACTGGCGACTTTCTGACGATCGAGTCGAACCGTGAGCAGTACGCGCTCGACGAAGCGCTTGCGCCGCTCGCAGCTGCAAAGGGCAAGGTGTTCGCTTGTCTCGGCAATCACGATCATGAAGCGCCGCATCACGTGAAGCGGGCGCTTGCGGCGCATGGTGTTCGCTTGCTCGTGGATGAAGCGGAGGTTGTTCCTACGCCGATCGGGCCCGTGCAGCTGCTTGGGTTCGATTTCCACTTCCAGGAGCGTGAGCGGAAGATGGGTGAGGTGCTCGCGCGCTTTCCTCGGCCAGAGGGAATGATGCGGCTCGTGCTATTGCATGACCCTGGTGCGTTCGGACGCATGCCGGCTGGCGAAGGGGATCTCGTGCTCGCCGGGCACACGCATGGTGGCCAGGTCGGGTTGGTGAGCTTTGGGTTTCCTTGGACGTTCGTTTCAGGGCTGACGAAGATTCCCGACCATGGGCTGTGGGCTCGCGGACCGGATCGGCTGTACGTGCACCGCGGGACCGGGCACTACGGCTTTCCTCTTCGCATAGGCGTGCCCGCTGAGCAGAGCTTGTTGAGGATCCAGCGCGGGTGATCTGACTCTCGTCGTAACCGTACCGTGACCGTAACCGGCATTCGGTTACGTCGAAGGTTACGGTTACGTGGGTTAGTTGTGTCCTGGGACGTGGGTATGCACGTGCCTTGGGCGGACAAAGTGTGTCTGGCTACGCGGCTTTACAAGCGAAAACGGACGGGTATACAAAACTGTATACCCAGTCCCAAGTCCACGGAGACACGATGTTCGATCTGGAACCTACCGAAGAGCAGCAGCTCATGGTGCAGACGGCCCGCGAGCTCGCGAAGAACGAGATGGATCCGAAGGCGCACGACGCGGATGAGGCCGCTGCCTTGCCCGCTGAATTCCTGAAGCGTTCTTGGGAGCTCGGCTTGGCTTGTGCTGCGATCCCGGAGCAATACAACGGTGCGGCGATGGAGCGTTCGGCTGTCACCGGCGCTTTGATCTTGGAGGAGCTCGGTGCGGGGGATCTGGCGATGGCGCTGGCGATGCTCGCACCTGCTGGCGTCGCTTACCCGGTGCTGGACTTCGGGACCGAGGCGCAGAAGGAGCACTACTTGCGCGCCTGTACGGGCAATGAGTTTCCGCAGCTGACGGCGGCACTCATGGAACCCGACTACGACTTCGATCCTACCGCGCTGCGCACGACTGCCAAGAAGCACGGCGCGGGCTACGTGCTGACCGGCAAGAAGTGCTTGGTGCCGAACGGTGCAGCTGCCGAGACCTACCTGGTCTACGCCCGCTTGGAGGGCGCGGCCGAGGGCTTCGACGGTGTGGCTGCGTTCTTCGTGCCCAAGGGCACTGCGGGCCTCACAGTGGGCGAGAAAGAGAAGAACATGGGCGTGCACGCGCTCGACAGCGTGAGCTTGACGCTAGCGAACGTGAGCGTCAGTCCCGACGCGCGGCTCGGCGGCGAAGGCCCGATCGACTTCGAGCGCATCATGAGCTACGCGCGGGTCGCGCTCTGCGCGCTCGCGCTGGGTGTGGCTCGCCGCTCGTACGAGTTCTCGGTCGAGTACGCGAAAGAGCGCAAGACGTGGGGGCAACCGATCGCCACCCGTCAGTCGGTCGCGTTTACGATCGCCGACATGCGCATGGAGCTGGACGCGGCGCGTCTGCTCGTGTGGGAAGCCGCTTGGCGACTGGATCGCGGCGAGTCTGCGACGAAGGAGTCTTATGTCACGAAGATGATCGTGGATGAGATGGTGCTCAAGGTCACCGACGAAGCGGTCATGATCATGGGTGGCCACGGCTTCATCCGCGAAAACCCGGTCGAGCGTTGGCTGCGCAATGCGCGCGGCTTCGCAGCTTTCGAAGGCTTGGCACTGGTCTGATCACAGCGAGGAACAGGAGACAGTCATGATCAATTTCCAGCATCACGAAATGTTGACGAACCTCGCGAACGCGGTCGAGCAGATCGCGAAAGACCACATGCGTCCGTTCACGCGCGAGGTCGACGAGAAAGAGCACAGCAATCCTGACCAGTACGTCAAGACGATGTACGAGGTGTTGAAGATGACCGGCGGCGCGATGAGCTCACCGGTCATGGGCGCAAAGCAGGAGGGCGAAAAGAAGCGCCGCACCGGCAACGTGACCTCCGTGTGCTTCGTCGAGAAGCTGGCGTGGGGTGACTGCGGCATGTACCTCGCGACGCCGATGCCATTGCTCGGCGGTGCCGCAGTCGGCGCGGCCGGTACCCCCGAACAAAAAGCCCACTTTTTGAAGCGCTTTCAAGAAGGCGAGCCCAAGTGGGCGGCGATGGCGATCACCGAGCCCGGCTCGGGTTCCGACAGCGGATCGATCCAAACCACCGCGGTGCTCGAGGGCGACGAGTGGGTGCTGAACGGCGAGAAGATCTTCGTCACCGCCGGCAAGCGATCGGTCGAAGAATCCGAAGGCTTCGTCGTGGTCTGGGCGACCGTGGATCGCAAAGCGGGTCGCGCGGGCATCAAGCCGTTTTTGGTCGATCACCACACGCCGGGCATGACTGTCACCAAGCTCGAGAAAAAGCACGGCATCCGCTGCTCGGACACCGCAGTGATCGTGTTCGAGAACTGCCGCATTCCGAAGGACTACTTGCTCGGTTCTGCCGAGGTGAAGCCGAGCGCGAGCGCGGCTGGCTTCAAGGGCGCGATGGCTACGTTCGATGCGACGCGGCCGCCAGTGGCTGCGAGCGCTGTGGGCGTGGGGCGGGCGGCGCTCGAGTACACGCGCGACTACCTCGCCGAGCGTGGGGTCACGCCGCGCTACGGGATCAACCGCAACAAGCTCACTTCAACGGAGAAAGAGCTGATGCGTATGGAGGCCAAGGTCAAAGCCTCCTGGCTCTTGACGCTGAAGGCTGCATGGATGGCCGACATCGGCGAGCCCAACAACCTCGAAGCCAGCGAGTGCAAATGCCTCGCCGGTCGCGACATGGTGTGGGTGTGCCAGAAGGCTGTCGAGCTGCTCGGGCCCGAGGGCTACTCACGTAGGCACCTCGTGGAGAAGTGGATGCGCGACAGTAAGATCGGCGACATCTACGAGGGCACGCAGAATATTCAGAAGCTCGTCGTGGCGCGGCGGATCTTTGGGTACAGCCGCGAGCAGCTGGCTTGATCCCGCAGCCGTAGGCGGCGAAAAACCAGACATAGACGCAGCGTGGTCTTTGACAGCGCCTTGGACGTGAGCGCCGTCGACGACCGAGTCAATGTCTACGAACGAGGTTCGCCTGCTTCTTCGAGTGCCGACAGGATGCGGAGGATGGCGCGTTTGGCGCGCTGGATGTCCCAGTCGCCCTCGGGGTATTGGGTGGCCATCTGCACGCACACCTGGTTGATGCCGGCGACCACGGCCGCGACGAGCACTGGATCCGGCGTCTTTTGACCTGCACCCTCCGCCGCGCTCGTGAGCAGCTTGCTGAACGTTGAAAGCGCGCGGTTGCGCTGCGCGACGAGCGGCGACTCCGGCGAGAACTGCTCGAGCAAGAGCACGCGCGCGAGCGGCCCGGCGTTCGCGTGCACGCGCAGGTAAGCCTCGACGCTCGCCACGACCAGCTCGTAGCGCGTCTTCGTGGGGTCGGCTTGCACGCGCACCGCCCGCACCAGGCGATTCACCGAGCGATCGAACAGCGTGCGCAGCACATATCTTCTTTGCTGCAACGTGCGGTAAAACGTGCGGCGCGAGACATGCGCCGCTTCCAGGATCGCCTCGACAGAGGTCGCGCTGTAGCCGCGCTCGCCGAACACGCTCGCTGCACCGCGCAGGATGCGTGTACGCACGGGATCCGCGGGGGCTTCTGCAGCATCCGCAGGCGGGGTGAGCACCGTGGGGGGTTTGCGGATGGTTTCCATAGGCCCGAAGCGCCGCAGAGGTATACGAGATTGTCTACCGGCTGTCCCGTACTCAATTTCTTGCCGGAGTTTCCCGTGTGTCCGGACCGGCAGATCCTCAACGGCTTACTCGCGATGGGCAGGCCCGTGGTGCATGAGCTCAGAGAGCTCGAAGCGCACCGAAGCTTCTTCGCGAACCAGGAACTCGGAGACGGCTGCGCGTAAGCGCGCGTCTGCAATGTAACAAGCGTTGTGGATCGCCACCGGCAAGAGCCCGCGGCGCAGCTTGTGAATGCCTTGCGCGCCCGCTTCGAAGCGCTGCTGACCGCGCTCGATCGCGCGCTCGATCAGCCGATGGTAGCAGAGCTCGAAGTGCAAGCTGTCGTAGTCGCGCGTCGCGCCCCAGTAACGACCGTACAAATGCGCGCCTTTTTGGAAGTTCAGCGTGCCCGCGATGATCTCGTCGTTCTCGTACGCGAGCGCCGCGACCACACGCTGCGCGTGGCGCTTGGCGATCAGCTCGAAGAACTCAGCGCTGAGATACGGACCCGAGCCATGCTTGTTGCACGTGTCGAAGTAAAAGCGCGTGAGCGCCTCCCAATGCTGAGCGTTGAGCTCCGGGCCTTCGAGCAGCAACACGCGGATGCCAGCCTCGCGTACACGACGGCGCTCCTTCTTGACCTCTTTGCGTATCGCGGAACGGAAGGTGGCGAGGTGATCGTCGAAGCTGTTGTAACCCTGGTTTTGCCAATGAAACTGGCTCGACAAGCGCGCCTGAAAGCGACCGTCCGCCGCCACCCACTGTGCTTCCTGATCGTTCAGAAAGTGCAGATGCACGCTCGACGCGCGCAGCTGTGTGAGGGCATCGAGCGCCCCGTCCAACAAGCGCGAGACCGCGACCTGCGGGTCGACGTCCGATGCGAACAAAAAGCGGCGACCCGTCGCGGGCGTAAATGGCACCATCGCGACGAGTTTCGGGTAGTAGCGCATGCCGGCGCGCATCGCGGCGTTGGCCCAGCCGAAGTCGAACACGTACTCGCCGTAGCTGTGCTCCTTCAAGTAGAGGGGCAGCGCAGCGATCAGCCGGCCTTCGTCTTTGACGACGACATGGTGAGGCAGCCAGCCCGTGCCGCGTCCCACCGAGCCACTGTCCTCGAGCGCCAAGAGAAACGCGTGCTCGACGAACGGATCGTTCTCGCCCGTCAACGCGTTCCATGCTTCCGGGTCGATGTCTTGAATACTCGTGACAAGCTGCGTCTGCATGCCGACCCCACGAGTGTAGTCTGCCGCGCGGCCGATCACCAACTGGGAGTACGCGTCAGGCCCTGCGCGCGGGCGCTTCGGCGCCCCGGAAGTAGCGGGCCGGATTGTCGACCAGCATGGTCTGGATGTCGGCCTCCGAGAGCCCCAGCGCTCGCATCTGTGGCAGGATGCGCTTGAACAGGTGCGTGGGCTCCCAGTTGGGCATCGTGACCTGCAGGCGCCCGGGAGACACCACCCTGACACCGTCGAAGCTAGGCCGCCCCAGCCACGCGCCACAGGTCGCGTCGTGCGAGAGGCACAGCGACTCGACGTACCCTGCGGAGATCAGCTTGAGCACGCTCTCGATGCGCAGCGCATCGGGGATGAAGGCTTCGATGCCGAAGCGATCGAAGCCCACGTACGCGCGCTGGTCCGCGAGCGCAGCGTGATAGTCGAAGTCCGCACGACCATCGCTGTGCCCGACCAAGATGCGGTGCGCCGGGACGCCTGCCGCAGTGAGCACTGCGATCTGCTCGAGACCCATGCTCGCGTGATCGGTATGTGTCAGCACGCTGGTGCCGGTTTGCGCAGCGGCCTGACCACCTGCTTGAAGGAGCTTCTGTTCGTACGGCGTGATCTTCTCTGCGCCGGTCGCGACCTTAACCAAGCCCGCGCGGATCCCCGTCGACCCCACGCCTTCCGTCAGCTCACGGACATAGATCTCGCTGATCTGCTCGGTGCTCATCGCGCCAAACGTGTAAGTGATACCCTGGTCTTCTTTGTAAGCACCCGCAGCACAGACGATCTGCATTCCGGAGCGCTGTGAAACTTCGGCCATGAACTCGACGTCGCGGCCTAGATCGCTGGGACACGGATCGACGAAGCTGCGAACACCGAGCGCGCGGAGCTCTTGCAGCTTGTCCACAGCACGCGCGAGCGCTTCGTCGCGCCGAAATGGGTGCAGCGTGTCCATCTGCCAACCGGGAAAGCCGATCAACAGATGCTCGTGGATCAGGGTCATCCCCAACTGTTCAGGCGTGATGCGACCTGTGACTGTGTTGATCCAATCCATCTGGCCTCCGCGATCAAGCACGAAGGTTACACAGCGTGTACTTAGACACTAGTTTTGAGCGTTAGAACGCACGTTCGATACCGCAACCGCGCTGCACTGATCGCAAGCGCAACGGTTGGTTCGTCGCACCGATCAAACAGGCGCACACGCAACGTGAGCCTGTGAGTGAGGCGCTATGTCACTCGATGTCACCACCATTTCGAGCGCGGATCGTGCGCCGCTCAGAGCGTCAGTGAGCCCGGAAATCCATGAAAGGCGGGTGATCGCGCCGGTTGTTTCGGGGTGCAATGGCGCTCTAATCGCGCTACATGCCTGGACGGTCGCTCTAGGGGCACGAGCGAACCTGGTGATGATAACGTGACGGCTACAACGAAGTTGGCAGAGCGCGTCGGGCAGTACCTGAAAGGTCGCTACCGAGTCGACCATGTGCTGCACATTGGCGCTCGCTCGACTGTCTACGCGGGTGCCGATCAAAAGTCCGGACGCGTCGCGATCAAAGTGTTGGACGGCAACGCTGATGCGAGTGTGCTGCAGGGCAGCTATCTCGCAAACGCAGTTGGTCATTCGAGCGCAGTGAATGTGCTCGACACGGGCAGCACCGACGATGGCGCGACTTTCTTAGTGATGGAGCTGCTCGAAGCGACGAGCATGCGCGACCTGCTCGGTCAACACGAAGGTCATTTGCCAGTGCGTTTGGCTTGCACCCTCGCCGACCAAGGCTTGGATCTGCTCGCGAGCGCGCACGCCCAAGGCATCGCGCACGGCGAGCTGCACTTGGACAAGCTATTCTATACACGCACCGAGCGTTTGAAGGTGCTCGGCTTCGGCAAGCCAGCCAACGAACCGGCCGTTGCCGAAGATGTGAGAGCGCTGTCCAAAGCGATCGCGTGGTTGTTGTGCGGCGAGCCAGTCGAGTCTCTGCAAGCGCCTCCTGCAGCGTCCGCCGTTCAGGCTCGCCTACCTGCACGCATCGCGTCCGTGTTCGAGCGCGGGTTGGCTGCGGACGCGCAGCAGTGGAAGAGTGCCCACGCGATGCGGACCGCGCTGCAGCTCGCTTGCAAAGCTGAGCTCGGTCGTCCGATCGATCGCGGACTGCAGCCATTGGCTGCAACGAAGCCGACGCGGCGGCCAGCTCGGGGCGTGTGGCTCGCTGGCGCCGCTGCCTTGGTCGTCGGGTTGTATGTCTCGCGCGAGGTCGCGGAGCTCGGGGACGAGCAAGCACCCGAAGCAGAGGCGGAGACCGATATTGCCGCCGCGCTGCAGCCGCCTCAGGCCAACGCACAAGCTGAGGAAGAGACAGAGACAGAGCAGCCTGCGGCCACCACGGCTGCTGACAAAGGCGAAGACAAGGCTACCGCAGAGCCCGCGGACGAGGCCAAGCCCAGCACCGTCGTCGTCCCGCGCAAGCCTCGCCGAGCGAACCTACACCTGCCGATCCAGCGCAAAGGCGCGATCCAAACCAACATCGCGCCGCTCAGCCAGCTCTGCGCCCAGCTCAGCAGTGCCCGGCGAGCTGGGCCGCTCAGCGATCACGAAGCCCAGCTCTACAAAGCGCGCTGCACAAAGCGCTAGCTCGCGCGCGTCAGCGCACGGGACGCTTGTGCTTTTTCCGAGCCAGCGGCTTGGGTGCTTTCCCCCGCGGCGCAGGCCTGCCTTCGAAGCGCTCGTTGCGCGCGGGCTTTTGCGGCCCGCGTTCCGCGCGCCCGGAGTCGCGGCGGATTTGAATGTGAGGCTCGCGATGATCGGTGCGCGTCGCGGCGCGCTCGAACTCGGCTGCTACAGAGCTATCGACACCGATCGTCGTCGAGTTTTGTTCGATCCGAATCGGGCCGACGTCGCTGCCGCGAATGCCACCACGACGGCAGACCATCGCCAGTACGCGGCGGGCATCGGCGCCATCTTCTTGGCCCCAGTTCACGCGGAAACCGACGAACTCGCGCGGTGCTCCGTTTCGGTCCGCCGGGCGCCCACGTTCTTTGCGGTCGCCACGGTCGCCACGGTCGCCACGGTCGCGATCGCGATCTCGGTGCATCCCCTGCGGGAATGTCCGGATCGTCCGCGGTTGCACGCCGCTGTGTGCGCGCGCGAGCAGACGCGCCAACACGCGCTCGACCGAACCGTGCTCGATCAAGCGCCGCGCCAGATCCAGGTAGCGCGAGTCTTCGTCCGTAACCTCTTCCGGTCGCGCTTCGGGCTCGTCGTCGAGGATGAGCTCGACGTCGTCTGACTCGGGCGCTTTGGCTTCCGCTGCCTGAGTCAGCTGCGCGAACAAGCGCTCGTCCTGCGCGCGCATGATCTGTTCGGGCGTCGGCACCGGCTCGAAGCGATGTGGAACACCGAGGCCGCGCAAGAGGCGCGTGGCATGGACGATCCGGCTCGGCGCAAGGAGCAGCGCGCTCACGCCTTTGCGACCCGCGCGACCGGTGCGACCACTGCGATGCGTGTACGCATCGGGATCGGTCGGCGGCTCGGCATGCAACACGCGCGTGACGCCCTGCACATCGATGCCGCGCGCAGCGACGTCGGTCGCCACGAGCACACGCAGCTCACCTTCACGAAACCCTCTGAGCGCGCGATTGCGTGCAGATTGCTCCATGTCGCCCGACAGCCCGCTCGCCGCGAAGCCTGAGCGCGACAACAGCGCCGCCAGCTCCGACGCATCCGAGCGCATGCGCACGAAGACCAGCGTTTGATCCTCTGGATGGGCGAGCAAGAGGTTCATGATCGCCGCGCCGCGTTCCGCGGGATCGACGATGTGGATCACGTGATCGATGTCTGTGTTCGCTTCGCCAAGGATCGTGCCCTCGACGTGCGCAGGATTGCGCTGGATGCGATCGGCCAGCGAGCTCAACGCGCGCGGGAACGTCGCCGACACGAGGTGCGTGACGCGCGTTTCGGGCATCAGCTCGATGATCGCGAGGAGATCCTCGCGAAAACCCAGCTCGAGCATGCGATCGGCCTCGTCGAGCACCAACGCGCCGACCTGGCTGGGATCGACCCCGCCGCGGCGCAGATGGTCGAGCAGGCGGCCCGGTGTGCCGACCACAATCCCCGGTCCACGTGCAAACGCGCGCTGCTCGGTCCGGTAGCTCGCACCACCCGTCGTGCACGCGACCCGAACACCCGCGTCGGCGTAGAGCCATGCCAGCTCCTGCTCCACCTGCTGCGCCAGCTCGCGGGTCGGAGTGACTACCAGCCCGATCGGCCGCGCCACGCCGCTCTGAGCGGCAGCTTCGGCCAGCGGCAGCTCGCGCATCGTCAGGCCGATCGCGACCGTCTTGCCGGAGCCAGTCTGCGACGTCACTCGCAAGTCGCGGCCGGCGAGCTCAGGGTCGAGCACGACCTGCTGAACCGCCGTTAAGCTTGTGAAACCCTTGCGCTCTAGCGCGTTCAGTAACTCGGGCCGAAGCAGCTCGGCAAACTCAGCCAACGACATATGGCGCTGCTGGTAGCAGAACAGGCCGCTCAGTCCAGGAAAGTCGTGCCTCCTACTCCGTTTAAGGGCTGGGAGGCACCCTGGCCGGCCCTAGTCACGGGGCTGTGTGGTTGGCTGGCGCCGCTTTGACGGCGCCGATGCCCGCGTTGCCGAGCTGAGCTGCCGGGAGGAAACCGAGCTTGCCGCCGATCGATCCGTCCTCGACGTTGTTGTCGCCCCAGCAGTACAGCCTGCCATCGGTGTTATCGACACCGCAGATATGGGTCGAGCCGACTTCGAACACTCGCCACGGGCGGGTGGTGTTGATCGCGGTCGGAACGTTTACGTTGCCTGCGCCGGTGAGCAACACATTCTTCGTATTGCTACCCCAGCAGAACGCGTCGTACGCCTGGGGGGTCGACGCTGGGATGGCGACCGTGCCGCAGCTGAAGTTCGAGCCGAGCGACAAGCGGCTGTAGGTCCGCCCTCCCGAGACCAGTGTCGGAACGGTCCGGTTGGTGTTCATGCTGTCGCCGACCGCGCCGAGGTTTCCTTGTCCCCAGCAATACGTGCTGCTGCCGGCAAGCCCGCAAGAGTGCGTCGTGTCGGTCGCCACGGCAGTGAAGCCTTGGGGATCCACCAAGGTAACTCTGGCTGGGTCCGGCACGAGGGCCATTCCATCCGGTGCACCATTGCCGATTTGGCCGGTGATGGTGGACGGAGGTACGCCGGTGTTCTTGCCCCAGCAATAGGTGGTCTGCGTGTTGGTCGTGGCGCAGGTGTGACCCGTGCCGCCAGCGACCGAAGTCCAACTCGACGAGCCTGCTGGCACGGGCACCGCAGTGCCGACCGAGAAGTTATGGTTGGCGGTGCCGCCGTCGCCGAGCTGTCCTCTGTTGTTGTTGCCCCAGCAGTACAGCGCTCCGGAGGCGATGCCGCAGGTGTGCGTGTCACCCGCGGAGAGCGCAGTCCAAGTGCGTGCGTTGTCGAGCAACCTCGGAGAAGCCGCATACGTCTGAGGCGAGGTGTCGCCACCTACTTGGTTCGACGCGTTGTCGCCCCAGCAGTACAGCTGCTCAGTGGCACCGCCTGTCGATCGGACCGCACACGTGTGGTTCTGACCCACTGCGACTCTGTTCCAGCCTGTCACGGCACCGACGATCCCAGTGACCGTGCGCAAACGCAGTGGTGTGCGAATGGTCTGTGAGTTCTCGTCCGGGTAATAAGGCGTCGTGCCGGGTTGTCCGAGACCGAACTGGCCGTAGCGGTTCGAGCCCCAGCAGTGCAGCGTCTGACTGCTGGTGATGACACAAGTGTGGTTGAACCCTGCCGAGATCTGAGCGACCCCGACGCAAGTCGTGCCTGTTTGATCGAGATCGATCGAGCCGTCCGGGCACGTGCAGGAATAGCCCTCATCGTCGAGTCGATCGCGACACGTGCCTTGACCGCAGATGGTCGGCATCGCGCATTCGTCGGACGCCGTTGTGCAGGTGGTGCCTGTAAAGCCGGTCCCTGCGCAATCGCAGCTGTACGTGCCGGCGACTTCCGAGCAAACGCCGCCGTTCCTGCAAGGGTTGGGCTGGCAATAGTCGGTCGAGGAATGGCCGACCAGCTGGCTCTTCACGCCCGTGGGCACGGCGACAATGGTTGCGCTCGGCGGGCCGTTGCCCAGCGCGCCGTCGAGGTTGCTGCCCCAACACGCGATCAACCCGCCCTCGATCGCGCAGATGTGGCGAGCGCCCACTGCGTAGGCGGTCCAGATCGGCATGTTGCTGGTGGTCACGAGCGTCGCCACGTTGACTTGCGTATCGCCCGTCAGCAGCAAGCTGGAATCGTTTGAGCCCCAACAATAGAGCTGGAAGCCGGATGTTTCGCTCGCAGCACCGCAGCTGAAGTCAGTGCCGGTCGCGAGCGAGTCGAGCGTCTCGGTCGAGGTCACGGCCTGCGGGGTCGCGTTGTCAGTGTCGGCGCCGTTGCCGAGTGAGCCTCTGCTGCCTTCGCCCCAGCAATACGTCTGAGTGCCTGCGACCGCGCAGGTGTGGCTCGGTCCTGCTTCGACCGACGCCCAAGTTCCTGCGTTGCCCGGCACCGGAATCGCTTGCGCGGCGGCTGCTGTGACGGAAGTCGGCGGTGCAGAAGCGACCTGACCGACGTCGTTGCGGCCCCAGCAGCGCAGCTCATTCGCAGCGTTGATCGCGCAAGTGTGATCGCCGCCCGCCGAGACAGCGGTCCAGGTGCCGGCGATCTGCTTGGGCGCATCCACGTTCATGCCCACTGTCGCGACGCCTGACTGGCCATCAGCGCTGCTACCCCAGCAGTAAAGAGCGCTGCCAGCGAGCGCGCAGGTGTGACTGTCGCCCGCCGACACGTCGGTCCAGCTCAAGTCCGGCCGTACCTCAGTGGGCGTGAGCTGCTGTTGATCAGCTTTGACGCCGCCCTGACGGTTGGCGTTGTCACCCCAGCAATACAGATGAGTGCCGCGCAGCCCGCAAACATGCCGCCCGCCGACGCTCACTTTCGTCCAGCCGGTGCCGCTGCCTATGCGCGTGGGCGCGCGCTCGGTGGTTGAAGTGCCTGGATTTCCTACCGTCCCTTGGCCGAGCTGCGCGTACGTGTTGTCGCCCCAGCAATGCAGCGAGCCCGCTGCGCTGACCGCACACGTGTTGAGCGGACCAGCTGCCAAGCTCACTGCCAATGCGCAGTTCTTGCCGTCGCCAGCGACGTCCAAAGTTCCATCTGGGCAATGGCAGCCGTAGCCGGTGCCGTTGCCTAGGTTTGTGCAAGTGCCCGTGTCGCACACGTCCGATTGCACGTCGTCGCACTCATCGAGGTCGTCCTGGCAGTTCAGGCCACCGTAGCCCGTTCGAGCACAGTTGCACTCGTAGCTGGTTCCGACGTTGCTGCACACGCCGCCGTTCAGGCAGGGGTTGCCGATGCAGTCGTCTTCGAGCGTCTCGCAGCGCGTACCGATGTAGTCGTCCGGGCAGTCACACGTGTACGTGTCATCGCCGTCGACGCATTCGCCGCCGTTCTCGCACTCGTGATCTACGCAGTCGTCGACTTCGCTGCAGTCAGGCTCGGTCCAGCCCGTGTCGCAGGTGCAGCTGAATGCGGCGTCGCCATCGACGCATGTTCCGTGGTCGCTGCACGGCATCATGCCTTCCGCGACAGCGACTTCGCACTCGTCGACCAGACTGCAATCGTCACCGGTCCAGCCGTCTGTGCACGTGCATGTGTATTCATTGTCGCCGTCGACGCATTCGCCGTCGTTCGCGCATGGCGTCTCGTTGTTAGCGACCGCCAGCACGCACTCGTCGAGCGTCTCGCAGTTGCGACCGACGTAGCCAGGCTCGCATTCGCACTTGAAGGTGTTGGGCGACGTCGGCTCACATGCGCCGTTCGCGCCACAGATGCCTTGTGAGCACGTGCCGGAGAAGCTGTCGCACAGCAGACCGAAGTAGTCGTTTTCGCAGTCGCAGACGGTCTCGCCTTGCTCGATGGTGCAAGTGCCGTTCTCGCCGCAATCTTTGGGCGAGCTGTCACAGGTGCGCTCACACGCGCCGCCCACGATCTCAAAGCCTTGTTCGCACGCCGTGCATGTGTCACCGGCCCAGCGATCGATGCACGTGCATTCGAAGCCATCGAGCTGGTCGTGGCAGGTACCGCCGTTCTGACACGGCTCATCGAGACAATCGTCGATATCGCCCTGGCACTCCGGGCCTTCGTAGCCCGTCTCGCACCCGCATTCGTAGCCATTGTCGGCGTCCGTGCACGCTCCGTTGTCACACGGATCTGGCGCGCAGTCGTCGATATTCACTTCGCAAGTCGCGCCGATGAAGCCAGCGTTGCAGTCGCACTTGTAGCCGCCGTCTCCGTTGACGCATACACCGTTGCCGCACGGATTCGTCTCGGGGCACTCGTCCTGCTCGTTGTTGCAGGTCGGGCCGGTAGAGCCGCCCGCGCACTCACACGTGAAGCCGTCTGTGCCGTTGGTGCAAGCTCCACCATTCGCACACGGGTTCGCGGAACATTCATCGATGTTGCGTTCGCAGCGCGTCCCGTTATAGCCGTCTTTGCAAACGCACACGAAGAACGTGTCGCCCTCCCGGTTGCACTCGCCGCCGTTCTGGCAGGGATTCGTATTGCACGGGTCGATCTCGTACTCGCAGTTCACACCCTCGTAGCCAGCCGGGCATTCGCAGTTGTAGCCGTTGACCTCGTCTACGCAGTTGCCTTGGACGCACGGTGTAGACGCGCAATCGTCGATGTCGTTTTCGCAGTTCGCGCCGTTGTAGCCAAGCGCGCACGTGCACTCGTAGCCTTCGTCCGTGTCCTTACACGTGCCGCCATGCTGACACAGCCCGGCACTGCAAACTTCGACGTGGCTCGAGCAAGTCGGGCCGGTGTTGCCTTCAATGCAATTGCACGTGAAGCCATTGACGTCATCCTGACACTCGCCCCCGTTTTCACAGGGCAAAGTGATGCAATCGTCGACGTTCACTTCGCAGCGGCTGCCGCTGTAGCCTGTGGCGCAATCACACTGGTAACCATGGACGACATCGGTGCACTGACCGCCGTTTTCACAGGGCGTGTCCGCACATTCATCGATGTTCGTCGAGCAGTCGACGCCGGTGAAGCCTGGCGCGCAAGCGCACGAATAACTGGCCACACGATCGCTGCACTGACCGTCGTTCTTGCAGGGATTCGGGTCGCAATCGTCTACGTCGATCTCACACAAGTCGCCTTCGAAACCAGGTTCGCAGGCGCAGTGGAAGCCTTCGTCCGTGAGCTGACAGACACCGGAATTCAGGCAAGGGTTCTCGTCGCACGCCAAATCGCTGGCATCCTGAGCGCCCGCGTCGATGGTCAATGCCGATATTGTTGGATCGCAAGCAGCGAACAGTAGCGCGGACAGCGCCAATGCGACTCGATTCACGCACGCCTCCCTAAGATCCGTATCTTACGGTTTACCTGGCTTCCGATAAATCCAACACGTGAATTCGCGCATTTCTACAGGTTAGACGAAAGTTGGTGCGTAAGTGTCCTCATGACACATGGACGTGACTACGGGTTCAGCTGCAGCTGACAGCAGCACTACCCGGCTGATCATGGCGGGGCACGCACGCGCACGTGTGACTACAACTCGCGCACAAACTCGGCGACTTGTGAGATCCAGTGTTCGCGACTTGCCACCGGATCGACGCCTGAGCGCTTGCGCGGTGCGAGATCATGGTTGCCGTCTTCGACCCATTCGACGCGGATGGCGGCGGACAGCTTGTACTTACGTACATCGTCGCGCGTGCCAAACGAGTCGCGTGTGCCTTGGACGATCAAGCTGGGTGTGTTGAGTGCGGCGAGGTGCTCGACGCGCAGCTTGTCTGGCTGCGCTGGTGGATGAAACGGATAACCCAAACACACGAGCCCGCGCACACCGAGCTCGTCGGCGAGCATGCTCGCCATACGCCCACCCATCGACTTGCCACCGATCACCAAGCTATCGAGGCCGCGCTTGCCTGCGACTTTCTGCGCTGCGCTGCGGAACGCTTCCAGTAGCACCGGCGCACGATCCGGTGGCACACGCACACCCTGCCGGCGCCTCCGCATGTACGGGAACTCGAAGCGCGCGACACCCACACCGCGTTCGGCGAGCGCGCGCGCGAGCATCGTCATGAACGGCGACTCCATGCCTGCGCCGGCACCATGTGCGAGCAGCACACGGGCGGAGTTGCGCTTCGGTCCGTCCCACAACAGCTCGTTGTCTGCTTTGTTTCGCGGCATCTTTAGCCCTGTGAAGTTTGCTTAAGGTACGCGCGATGCACTAACATTCTGTGATGTTTGGAGAGCTTTTTGTCCGAGTCTGACCTGCACATCGCGATCATTCAGCGCTTGGTTCTCGCGCTTTTCTTCGGTGGAGCCATCGGCCTCGAGCGCAGCTACCACGGCCGGCCAGCCGGGTTCCGCACGCACGCGCTGGTGTGTACCTCGACGAGCTTGCTGATGTTGCTGAGCGCGTTCGAAACGGCATGGGTGCACCCGTCGGCCGTCACGCGCACTACGCTCGATCCGACGCGCATGGCGCAAGGCATCATGACCGGCATTGGCTTCCTCGGTGCCGGCGCGATCATCAAAGAGGGTTTGACCGTGCGCGGCCTGACGACGGCCGCGTCGATCTGGATGACGGCGGCGATCGGCGTGATGGCCGGCATCGGGTTCTGGTTTCCCGCGACCCTGGGCTTCGCGCTGACACTGGGGACGCTGTCAGCGTTTCGTTACATCGAGAACAAGCTGCCTGCTCAGTTCTACGCGCAGTTCATTGTGCGCTTCATGAGCCAAAAGCCGCTGCCTGAGGCCGACATGCGCCAGATGATCGCGCATCACGGTTTCACCATCGCAAATCTGAGCTACCGGCTCGACCGCGTGGATGACTTCTTCGAGTACCGCATGGTCATCTGCACCGACCGCAAGGACAACGCGCGCAGACTGAGCGAGACGCTGAGCGGCCTTCCCTCAGTGAAAGAGTTCAGGCTGTCTTCAACAGTCGACTGACACCTCGTCCTTCCGTGGCAATTTGGTCAGTAGGGAATTCAGCACTTCCACAACTCGTGTGGGCTTTCGGCTGGGCCGGGTGTTACGCTCAGGCCTCCTTTTCGGGACCGTCTCGGAGGCAAGGGCGAAGTGGCAGGAAGCGCAAAGCGCCGCAAACGATATCGCTGGTTGTTGCTCGTGCCTGTCGCGTACGTGTTGGTGATCAACCACGCGGTGCGGCGCTTCGGTGGCGACGCGCATCCGCTCTCGGTGCTGCGCATGTCTGAAAAGACCGGTGCACTCGCCCGGCTCGCGCTGCATTCGGTGCGGCACGTCTGGAACAGCGACTGTCAAGACACCCAGCCGTTCGTGCGCAAAGCTGCGCGTGCTGCGGGCATTCCGGAGAGCTTCGCTGTGTCGGTGGCCAAGGCCGAGTCTGGCTTTCGCTCGCACAGCATCAGCTCTACCGGCGCGATGGGTGTGATGCAGCTGATGCCGCGCACAGCGTGGAGCTACGGGGTGGTGGATCCGTTCGACCCCGAGGACAACGCGGGCGGCGGCACGCGCTACCTCGCTGCATTGTGGCAACGCTATCGCGGCGACCGTATGCGCGTTGCGGCGGCGTACAACGCGGGTGAGCGCGGAGTGCCGAAAAAAGGCGCCATGCGCGTACCGAGCTCGACGCTCAGCTACGCAGCACACGTCACGCAGCTCGCGAAGCGCGAGACCAGCCGCGCATCAGCGATCGACTGCCTGACGGCACCGCTAGTGATCACCGCGAGCACGCACTAGCTGCACGATGCACACACAACCGTCGACGGCTCTCGTAGCCGTTGTTCATGGTCTTGTTCTTGGTCGCGGGCTTTGACGGCAACGGCAACCTGGTCGGCGTCGTCTGACCATTGGTCACAAGTCTTCATGCGATTCTGCGGCTGGGCAGCTTGCGCGGACTTCGGCTTGAGCCCGCCGCGTAGAGAAGGAGCCGAGGAGCCGGGGAGATCTTTTTTTGGTTCGTGACCTACGGCGATGAGCCTCGCTACACGCTCATTTAACCTCTGAACCGACTTCCAAAATCTCCCCGGCTCCTAAACTCCCTGTTCATTCTCTTGCTTCGCGCTCCGTTCCGCGCAGTCGTGACCGGAGCTCGATGAAGGTCACGCTTACGGCGGCGGGTTGCGTGGGTTGGCGGACGAGCCGCACCAAGTACGTCACGCGCGCTACGGTTCCTGGCCTTTGCGCATAGGATGCCCACGCTCCTTCCAGACCCAAAGCCCTTCATCGAGCACAGTCACCTGCTCGAAGCCGGCTTTCATGAGCTCACGCGCGAGGTTGCCTGACTCAGCATGCGGGCAACCGCAGTAAGCAACGAGCCAGGTCGACTTGGGCAGCTTGTCGACGTACGGCGTCGGGTCGTAGAACGGCACATTGTACGCGCCCGCGATGTGCTCCATCTCGTAGTCCGAGGGCACACGCGCATCGAGCAGCAACATGCGCGACTTCTTCGCGAGCTGCGCGCTCACGACATCCACTGAGGTCATGCCAGGAAACGCCTTGAAGCCCTGCGGCGCAGGCCCCTTCGGATACTGCGGCACGGGCTTGAACGGCCCAGGCTCTGGTCGCGCTGCGACCGGCGCTTCTTGAGGCGGCGGCGGCAGGTGTCGCAAGTGCGCGAGCACATCTTCGATGCCCTGCTTGCCCAAGCTCTCGGCGTAGCTCTTCATCGGAGTCGGCGGACGCCCGGTGCGAAGCGCATGCCGGATGAACCCGTCGCTCGCTTGTTGCAGGAACTGCGGATTCAAGATGCGAACGTTGGGTGCGGTGCTGCCGTGGCAGCTCTCGCACTCGCGCGCGAAGATCGCCTTGCCCGACTCAGCGTTGCCAGTCACAGGCGAGTCGTCGAGCGCGACGGCAGGCCCGCGCTGCCACGTGCGTATGAACGCGACCACCGCGGTGATGTCGCCGTGCGACAGCGGTCCGCCCGCCTCTTTCATCCACGCCGACATCTGGGTGCCTTTGCGCCCTTGCGCGATCGCCACAGCGATCTGTTGATCGGTCGCCGATGCGAGAAAGTCAGGGTGCGCCAGCGCAGTGGCCTGATCGGCTTTGTAGCCTTCTCCTTTTTCGCCGTGGCACACCGAGCACATGCGCCCGTACAGCTCCGCGCCATGATGCTCCGGTGAGCCGGGCGCGAGCTCGGCAGCTGCTGGCTGCGCGCTTGGACTGGGTGCGGGCGCGGCGGGCGCTTTGTCGGCGCTCTTCAGTGTGCCGGGTGTGGCACCGGCGCCGGGCTGAGCCCCTTCGGGGCGAGAGCATCCCGCGCTCCAAGCTGCGAGCGCGAGCGACACAACGAGATTCCGAGCGATTGGTTTCATAGGAGCGGCCCGATGCGTCTAGCACATCCGGGTTGTTGTCGACTGATTTGTGCTAGACCGAGTTGCGCTTATGAAGGTTCTTGTCATCCCTAGCTTGCTTCGCGGCGCTTTGAGCGGCGCGCTTTTGTTGTTGGCTGCGAATGCGTGCACACCCGTCAATCCGGCATCACCACCTCGCTCGACCGAGACGCCGCCACCGGCCGCGCCCACGCAGGGTGAGGCGCCCGTCGTGCCCGCCAATGCCCCACCGGCAACGATCGGCAGCGGCGAGCTCGCGCAGCCCGCGTCGGGACCCGCGCCGAGCGTGCAAAAGAAGCTCGGCGGCGCACCTTTCACGCTCGTGAAGAACTGGGACTTCGGCACCGAAGGCACGATCCGCAACACCCAAGATCTGATCGCCGAGTTCGAGTTCCACGATCAGTTCAACACCATTGCCAATGGCACGCACTACGGCTCAGTGATCGTCGCGCCGACGGCCGAGACTGCGATCTACGTGAGCAGTGAGCTCGGTTTGCCCGACAATCGCCAGCCGGTCGAGGATCCGAAGCGGCCCGTGCGTGAGTGGACGAGCAACTCGTTGAAGGCGCACGTCCTGCCGCTGTCAGCGGCGCAGAAGACGGTCTCGGTGAAAGCGCACGACGCCGGTTGCGGCAGCTTCATGGCGAAGTGGCGCTTGCCGAGCGGCGGCAAAGGCCTGCAGCGCGAGCTGTTGTGGGAGACGCGCGCGCGCATGGCCGTGCCAAAGCCTGGTTACTGGTTCGCGCTCTGGACCGCAGGCGACCGCTGGGACAAGGGCGCGGAGATGGATGTGCTCGAAGCGTTTGGTGCGCCGCATCTGATGGAAGCCAAAGTGTTCCACGTGAACAGCGTCGGCGGCGAAGACCGCATCGAGTTCGAAAACTGGTGGAAGGGTTTGGAGACGGCAGGCGTGCCGGAGAGCAGCTGGGATCTGACGCGCTTTCACACATGGACCTGGGTCTACAAGACCGACGACACGTACGAGGTCTACTACGACGGTCTACTTACCCAGCACGGTACGCTGCATTGGACGTACGGCGCGAAAGCCGACGCACCGAACATCGACATGAGGTTCTTGTTCGACTTCGCATGGGGCCACACCGAAACGCCTGGCTGTGATGTCACTCTGCCAGCGAGCAGCTTGCCGCTGACATACGAGATCGACTACAGCCGCGTGTACTTGCGCTAGCGCATTTGGCCGCGGCGTAGCGGAGATTTATCGCCGAAGAACGCCGAAGAACGCCAGAATAAAGGGGGTAAGCCCCCTTATTCTCGGTCTCTTGGCGCTCCTGGCGCTCTGCCTGACGTCTTCTGGCGATGAGATCTTCTCTTATCGCCTTGCCGCGCTCAGCTGCAGGCTCAAGAGAGCGCGTGTCTACATCTCTGCGACGACTGACTTGTAGCGGTCTTCGCCCATGGTGACGAGCGACAGGCCGGGTTGATCCAACGGCAGCGGGCGGGCGCTAACAGTGAGGTCCTGATCGTCGCGCACGATCACTTGCGCGATGGCACACATCGGGAGCATGTCCTGCAGCTTCACGCTGATGTCGATCAAGTATGACCCCACTGCTGCCAGCGATTCAGCGTAGTCGTCAGTGACGCCACAGGCTGCAACGAGCAGTCCGAGCTCATCCGCGATCACCGCGGTCTTCGCGCGTCCGGACTTGACCTCGGCGTCGACCAGCGCTTGCAACACGTGACCCTTGCTGTCCGCCGGGAGCCTGCGCGTGATGGATTGCTCGGGCGCGGCCTCGGTGACTTTGAAGGCGCGCGAGCGCAGCGTGCGCGCTTCCTCGCTCAAGCGCGTGACATCGGTCTGTGCCCTGACCAGCTGGCCTTCTACGTTTTGCAGCTTGGCGCGCATCGCGCGCAGGTCAGTGAGCTCGGCATCCCGGGCGCGCAGCGATTCCTTGGTCGATGCGAGCTCTTTCTCGAGCTCGGCGCTCGCCTTGGCCGCTTCCGAGCGCTCCGACAGCTCGATCATGCGCTCGGACAATCGCGTGAGCTCGGCTTGGCTGTGCGTCGCCGCGCGTTCCGCTTGCGTGAGCGCCTTGGCTTGCTCGGTGCAGTCGTGACGCAGCTGCGTGAGCTCGTCCTCCATCTGCTGCAGCTCGATGCTCGTGCGCGAAAGCGGATTTTGGCTCTCGCGCTTGGCCTTCACCAGCTCATTTTGTACGCGGTGCAGCTCGGAATGGCTGCGACTGAGCTCCGAGCTCAACGCGCGCTGCTGCGTGCGTAAGCTCTGCTTGGTTTGCTCCTGTTCCAGCAAGTGCGCGCGCGTCGCGTGCAGCTCTGAGCTGAGCGACGTGAACATAAGCGTGTTCGTCCGCGCGAGCCAGACGCGCGAAAACATATGCCCGCCCAGGAAGAACAACCCTGCGCCCGACAGTGACAGCACCCAGACTGCGACCAATGGCGTCATCGTGAGCCTCCCAACCAGATGTCCACGCGGCGATCGAGCGTGCTGCCCACCGCCCCCTCATGACCGATTGCATGTGTCTGAATGCGCTGCGCATCGACACCGTGAGCCAGTAACCACTCCGCGACGGACTGCGCCCGCGCGTCGCTCAGCTTTTCGTTGACCTGCTCGGGGCCGCTCGGATCGGCAGCGCCCACGATCAAGATCGGGCGCTGGTCGCTGGTCAGCTGAGGGAGCTTACGCTCGAGCATCTGCTTGCCGTTCGGGCCGAGCGTGAAGTTGCCCATACTGAAGAAGATCTGTGTAAGCGGTTGATCCACGACGGTCAGCGCGTCGAACGGGCCGTTGTCGCGAAAAGCATTGCGATCCGTGAGGGCGACGCGCACGGCACGCTGCGCTGCGCGCATCGCAAACGCGCGCGCCACAGCAGGATCAGAAGGTAGGTCGGCGACCTCTCGCGACGACGGCGGAGCGCCACCGGGCGGCGCCTCGGCGCGTGGTGCTCGGGCCGCCCAGTCATCACGCGCCGCAGCCGCGGGCTCACCGACCGACGCTGCGGCTTGCGCGCCATCGGCCGCAGCCAAGTCGCCTTGCGGATCCGCGGCTCCGCGCTGCGCGGCTTGTGCAGCCGTCTCCCCGGGTCGCGCAGCTCCCGACCCTTGCGCGCCTTGCGCAGAGTCGCTCGGGGCCGCTGCCGCTCCGCGCTGCAAATCGGCTTGCGCTACCGCTCCGTACCGCTGCGCGCCTTGCGCCGCCGAATCATCAGGTCGCGCTGACTGCTGCACGGCTTGAGCAGCCGTGTCCCCGGGTCGCGCAGCTGCCGGCTGCAGCTCAGCTTGCGTTGCGGATCCGTACTGCTGCACGGCTTGAGCAGCCGTGTCCCCGGGTCGCGCAGCTGTCGGCTGCAGCTCAGCGTGCTTGGATCCGTACTGCTGCGCGGATTGTGCAGCCGTGTCGCCGGGACCTGCCACTCCCGACCCTTGCGTAGAGTCGCTCGGGCGCGCAGCTTGCGCAGCAGAGTCAGCCGCTCCGCGCGTCTCAGCTTGCGCTGCAGCTCCGTACCGCTGCGCGCTCTGCGCCTCCGAGTCGCTGGGTCGCGCTGCCGCTCCACGCTGCAGCTCAGCTTGCGTGGCGGATCCGTACTGCTGCGCGGCTTGTACAGCCGGGTCGCCGGGTTGCGCTCCCGACCCTTGCGCGCCTTGCGCAGAGTCGCTCGGTCCCGTTGCCGCTGCCCGCTGCAACTCGGCTTGCGCTGCAGAGATAGCGGGACGCGCGGCGGATCCGTACGACTGCGCGGCTCGTGCCGCCGAGTCGCTGGATCGCGCCGCGGCAATGGGCTGTGGCTCGGCTCGCGCGCCCTGCTGGGCAGCCCCATAGGCCGCGGCGCCCTCTTCCACCGCCATCCCGGCTTCCCCTGCGCGCTGCTGCGCCGCTCGCGCGCCTTGCTGTGCGGTGCGCGCGGCTCTCTGTGACGCCGGGTCGACCTGCTGTGGTGCGCGCACGCCTCGTGATGAAGTCGCGTCGGCTTGATGCGCGGCGCGTGCGCCTCGTGTCGAAGTCGCGTCATCTTCACGCGCTGCCGCATTTGGCAGCGACGGCGACTCGCCCTCCTGAGCGGCCCGGTCGGCCTGCTCTGCCCCGCGCTGCTGCGCTGCTTCCGCCGCCAGCCGGGGCTCTGTGTCAGCGTGCTGCGCGCCATCTTGTGATGGCGAGTCGTCCCGCGCGCCTTGCGCCGGCTGTGCGGGTACGTCGGCCGCTTGCACGTCAGCTGGTTGGGCCGTGACTGCCGCTTGCGGCTGCGGCTCCGGGTCGGCGGCTACGCCCTGCCCGTCGCCGCTCTGGGCGGCGCGCATGTCCGTGGTAGTCGTGTTCGTAATCAAGCTGGGAACAGCCCAGAGATTGAGCACGAGCAAGTCCGCCGCGCCAAAGCCCAGGAGCGCGACCAGCCAGGTCCGTGGGCGCCTGGCACTGCGAGGCTGCGGCGATTCGCGCTGGGACAACTGGGTATTCAAAGGTTTTGTCATGACAGCTCCAACAACGTGCGTTTGAACTGCAACGGAGTGAATCGTGTGTCGCGTTGGCGCGGACCAGCGCCGCAGCGCGCCTCGCTACGCAGCCGAACGCAGCGCTTCGGACAGACGTCGCCTGACCACGAGCTGCGCCCACGACTGCGTCGCTACGCTCATGGGTGTGACTCATCGCTGCTGGCTCTCGTCCCAAGAGATCCGCACAGCGCTTGCGCTTTGGGTCTGCGAAGCAAGCATCCACGCTAGATCGTCGTATTTACTACACGTACGAGCGCACTGGAATACTGGACTTAATCAGACATAACGGCTTAGCGCGGACACATGCGCGGTGGGCGACGGGTCTGGCTTACATGAGATGATGTGCGCGCACCTCCCATCTCGTCGTAACCGCGACTGCGCTTGCGTGGGTTAGTGCACGCACACACGTGCTGATCGTCTTACGAGCTAGCGTGACCCACAAGCGTCGAGGGGGCGGCGGCGCTGGTAGTGGCAGATGGCGTGAGCGACGCGCGACGCGTCTCCAGAGCGCGCTGGATCTCGATGTGTTTGCTGCGATCGATGCGGTACGCGCCGTAAAACGCGATCGAGATGAACGCGGGAACCGCGGCGATAGGCCCGTCCAGCAAGCCGAGCTTGAACACGACGTCTGCCGAAACTTCACCAGGCTTCGCGCCGGTGGGGAACTGGATCAGGTCGAGGCCCACGCCCGCGACCACGTGACCGAGGCCCGAGCTCATCTTCAAAAAGAACGTGCGTGCTGCGTAAAACACGCCTTCTTGTCTGCGGCCAGTGTTCAGCTCGTGCTCGTCAGCGATGTCAGCCAACGCTGACAGCGCGCTGATCATCAGCATCGCCACGCCGAGATAAAAGGTGAACACGAACAGCGACAGGAAGGGTAACAGCGCCTTGCTGCCTGTGACCGGCGCGAGGTTCATCAACCGCAACGTGACCGGCGTCACCATGGAGACGCCGAGCATGGTCACCGCTGCGACGATGGTGTTGCGCTTGTCGATGCGGCGATGCAGCCAGACCGTCACGAAGAACGCCAAGATGTACGCGAACGGCGTGAGCAGCGCGAACACGCGGATCTGCTTTTCCGGAAGCTCCCAGAAGAACAAGCTCGCGTACGAGCTCACCGTCTCGCGCGTACCGGTCGATGCGCTGAGCGCGACCAAGCCGAGCAGCATCATCCGGTAGTTCCGGTTCGACATGCAGCCTTTGATCTCGCTGTAGAGCGCGCCCAGGCCCACTCGGTCCGAGACAGCTTGCGGCGGCAGGTTCTTCGTCAGCCGAGGGATCTGGTCGCGCGTGAAGAACGCCGAGAGAAAGATCGCGGCGGCGGAGACTAAGCCGACTGCCAAGCCCAACACGGGATAGCCCTCGCGTGTCATCGCGCCGCTAGGCAGCTTGCTGAGATACGTCCAGCCGTAATAGGCCACCCCCGCGCCACCGAACACGCCGAACAAAGCGCCGTAGCTCATCACGACCGAACGCTCGTGATAATCGGTCGAGAGCTCTGCGCCCAGCGCGAGGTGCGGCACGCTGTACAGCGTCATCGCTTGGCGATGCAACGTGGAGAACAGCGTGAACCACAGGAACAACGAGAAACCGCTCAGCCCCACGGGCGGCGAGTAGAGCAGGAAGAACGTGATCGCGAGCGGAATGGGCGCAGCGAACAGGAACGGGTGACGCCGACCGAGCTTCGACCGCAGACGATCACTGAGCGACCCGACGATCGGATCACAGACGGCATCGATCACGAGTGAGATCGTGACGGCGAGACCAGCGAGCGTCCCGGACAGTCCCAAGACCTGGTTGTAGAAGAGGAAGTTCCAGGTGTTGAACGCGATGTAGATGGCGATCTCGCCAATGCTGCCAACGCCGTAACCTAGCTTGGTGCTCATGCGCAGTCGCCCGTCACTCATCGCTGTTCTCCCGCTGGCTTCGTTCCTGTGCTGACGTAACCTCTTTCTGCGACGCGTTGCACGGGGGAAGCACGACAATTGCGCATAGGCTGCGTTGCTATGTGATCTGTCTGCCCGCGACATGGGACAGCGCGCCGATCGACCTGACCTGTCCGGCTACAACTTCAGCGAGAGAGCGCGACGCGCCAGCGACCTGAGCGAAAGCGCACGATAAGCATCAGCGCTTTGATCGCGTAGTCCGCTAGCAGTGCCGCGTAGATCCACTCCACCGGTCGCTGCGCGAGCGTGAACAACGCCGCGAGCAGTACGCGCCCGCAGATCAGGCCCGAGAAGGTCGACAGCAGCGGAAAACGCGTGTCGCCTGCGCCGCGCAGCGCGCCGCTGAGCGCGTAGTCGATCGCCATCAGCGGCTGCGCAGCGCCGAGCAGCCGGATGAACACAGCGGTCAAGCGCGCGACCTCCGGGTCGTCCAACATCGCGCGTGCGATCTGATCGGCGAAGCCCACGATCACGAGCGCGAGCCCGCTCATGCTGACGACCGCGAGGCGCATCGCGCGCCAGCCGCTCTGAGCGGCAGCTTCGGGATCGCTCGCGCCCAGGTGCTGACCGACCAGCGTCGACGCCGCGATGGAGAAGCCAAAGCCCACCACGAACGAAAGCGAGAGTATCTGCACGCCGATGCCGTACGCTGCGAGTGCCTGCGTGCCGAAGTAACGCGCGACAATAAACGTAAACGCGATGAAGCCGCCCTGCACCACCAGCTGCTCGGCCGCGGCGGGTACGCCCACGCGCAAGAGCGCACGCACACGCTCGCGATGTTGTGCATCGCGCGCAACCAGCGGGATGCCCAACCGACCATTGCGCCACAAGACAAGCAACAGCAGCGCGACCGAAGAGAATGCCAAGCCGCCGGCCAACGCGGCGCCGCGAATGCCGACCTTCGGGAAGCCCCAACCGCCGTAGACGAGCAGAAACAAGAACAAGATGTTGAGCAGGTTCGTGACGGTGCCGGTCCAGAGCGGCGTACGCATGTCGCCTGCGCCGCGCAGAGCGGCGAAGAACATCATGCCGATCGCGAACACCGGCGTGAACACGCTGATCCAGCGCATGTACGTCGCCGCGAGATCGCGCGCGTCGTCGGGCAGCCCGAACACGCTCGCGAAGGGCGCGGCGAGCAGCACGCCAAGCAGCGTCATCCCGAGCGCGATGCCCGCTGCAAGCGTGAGTGAGCTTCGCAACACTTGGGCGGCCTCGTTGCGATCGCCCGCACCCCAGGCCCGTGCGACCAGCGCAGTGGTGCCGATGCTCACGCCCATAAGCACGGCCTGCAGCGCGAAAAAGAGCCGGTGGCCCGTGGTCGCGGCGGCCACCGCGTTCGCCCCGAGCGTGCCCACCACCTTCACGTCGGTCAGGCCCACGGTCGATTGCAGCAGGTTGGTGATCACGCTCGGCCACGCGAGCTGCCAAACACCGGGCTTGGGGGCGACGGCTAGCTTGGGAGATTCTGCTGCCTGAGTATGGGCCAAAGGACACTTCCGGGTTGAATCGAGCGGCGGCAGTCTTGCACGATGCGCTGCGCGCGCCATGCGCGCTTTCCGCTGGCCGTATACGCTATCGAACCGCATGACGCCTCCCCTCACAGCTTCTCCGTACGCGCTGCACGTCAGTGCCTGCGCAGCGGAACGCCGTGAGCGCGCGGCGGCGTTTCTGAGAAGCCTGCCGCGCGCGACGCCTGCGCTGATCATCGTGCCCAATCCCAACGCCGGCTTGTGGCTGATGCAGGAGGTGCTGTCGCCAGGTGATGCGCGCTTCGAGTGGCGACGGATCAGCTTGGAACAGCAGTGTCGCGCGCTGGCTCGGCCGGGGCTGTTGCAAGCGGGCAAGAGCTCTTTGAGCCCGGTCGCGGCCCAAGCGCTGTCGACCCGCGTCATGTTGGATTTGGCTGCGCGCGCGGAGCTCGGGCGCTTTGCCGCGGTGAGTAGCCAGCCTGGGTTTGGGCGCGCGCTCTGGAACACGCTCTCGGAGCTGCGGCTGGCGCGCGTCACACCTGACATGCTCGCGCCGCACGACCCTGACCTCGCGCGCATCGCCGCCGCGTTCGAAGCCGCGCTCGCGGAACGCTCGCTCGTTGATCTGGCAGCGCTGTACGAGCTGGCGACCACGCGCGCGCGCAGCCAGCGTGTGCCAGCGCTGCTGCTGTTCGATGTTCCGATCGCGCACGCCGCCGAAGCGGAGCTCGTGCGCGCGGTCGCGCTGCAATGCGGGCAGGCCTGCGCGACCGTGCCGCTGGGCGACAGCCAAAGCATCGAAGCGCTGCGAGCTGCGCTGCCTCGAGCGAGCGAATACACCGCTGCAGCCAAGGCCCGCGGCGAGCTGGGCCGCCTGCAGGCACACCTCTTCGAACGCGACCTCAGCAAGAACATCCCCGCACCAGGCAGCCTCGACACTTCGCAGGTCGCACCAGAGCCTGAGGAAGCCCGGCCGACACAAGGCGCCAGCCCGAAGGCTCGCAAGCGAGCAGGCCAACGCAACGCGCCAGCCCAAGGCGATCTCTTCGCCGCACTCGACCCGAGCGACGCGAGCGACGTGTCGGAAGGCGCACCTGACAACCCGCGTTCTATAGCAAGCACACGAGCTGCAGGGCCCACAGCTGAAATGGCCACTGCCTCCGGCAGCGGCGCGATATCCGGCGGCGCTGCGAGAGCCGCAAGAGGTGCAGGTGCTGCATTCGCTGCGGCCTCGGGCGGCGCTGGATCAGAAAGCTCCGCGGGAGCCGCTTCTGGCGCCAACGCGGAGGTTGCGGCGGCCGCGAGCGGCAGCGCCGCACCCGACGCCGCTGCGGAGGCTGGCGCAGGTGCTGAAGGGACTGGGGACGCGAGTAGCGCTGCAGCCGGTAGCGGCACTAAATCGCGCAGCGCTGCGAGCGACGAGGTTGGAGGCGCCGACCCTGAAGTGGCTGCGGCTTTGGGCAATGCTGCGCTTGGTGAGGCTGCGCGTGCCGATGCTGGTGTTGCGACATTGGGCGGGGGTGCGTCCGATGGCGGGCGGCGGGTGCATTTTGTTTCTTCGCCTGGGGAGAGTCGTGAGTGTGTGGAGGTGGCTCGGGCGGTGCTCGATGCCGCTCGTAGCGGCGTTGCTTTCGATCGCATGGCGGTGTTGGTTCGAGCGGTCGACAACTATCGTTCGTTTATCGAAGAGGCGCTCGAGCGCGCTGCCATCCCCGCGCACTACGCGGCAGGCGTGCGCCGACCAGCACCCGAGGGGCGCGCGTTTGCGTTGCTGTTGCGCTGCGCCGACAGCGGGCTCTCCGTGCGGCGCTTCGCGGAGTATTTGTCGCTGGGCGTGATGCCGCGCGCCGAAGAGACCCAAGGCGCGTTGGTGAGCCCGCGGTATTGGGAGCGGCTCTTGCTGCAAGCGCAGGTGGGCAGCCAGAGTGCTCATTGGGCGCGCCAGCTCGATCACTTAGGCACCCGCTGGCGCGAGGAGCTGCAGCTGCTGGCGGCGGACGACGCTGAGCGCGACGCCCGGCAAAAGCGCATCAGCGCGCTGCAGTCGCTCAAAGACTTCTCCCTGCCATTGCTCACCGCGATCGAGGCGCTGCCGGAGCGCGCCAGCTTCGATCGTTACCGTGAGCTGCTGAGCGCGTTAGCCGCGCTCGCGCTGGACAAGCCGGGCGAGGTACAGAGCCTGCTCGCGGAGCTGTCGCCGCTCGATCACGCGGAGCTCGGCCGGCGCGAGCTCGTGCGGTTGCTCGCGCCGCATCTGCACAGCTTGATCGTACCGAGCGAAGGCAACGGCGCGGGCAAGCTGCAAGTTCTGCCGGTCGAAGAAGCGCGCGGACGCAGCTTCGAACGTGTGTTCGTGGTGGGCCTGGCCGAGAAGCTGATGCCACCACGCTTGCGAGAGGATCCACTGCTGCCCGATGACGTGCGTGCGCGCGTGTCGCCTGCGTTGGCGCGCATGCCCGAGCGGGTAGCGAACGAGCGGCTCGCGCTGCGCATCGCTGTGGCCGCGGCGCGAGAGCACTTGCACATGAGCTTTCCGCGCTTCGATGCCGAACAGGGCCGACCACGTGTGCCTTCGTTCTACGGTCTAGAGATCCTCGAAGCCGTAGATGGACGCTTGCCCGCGTGGAGCGAGCTGGGCGAGCGCGCGTCGCACGGTGCTGCCGCGCGACTCGGCTGGCCTGCGCCGGAGGAGCCCGAGCGTGCGATCGACGCGGCGGAATACGACCTCGCAGTGATCGCCCGCGCGCGCGGCAACCCGGGCGCTTCCGCGGGTGCGCTGCGCTACCTCGTGGGCACGAACGCACACCTGGCGCGCGCGCTGCGCTTTCGGGCCCGCCGCTGGGAGCTGCAGAAATTCGTGGCCGCCGATGGCTTCATCGTCAGCGATGACAGCGCGCGCGAGCTGCTGCGCGAATACCTGACCGAGCACCGTCATTCGCCGAGCGCGCTCGAGCAGCTGGCGGTGTGCCCGTATCGCTTCTATCTCCGCAGCGTCGTACGCGTCGCGGGACCGGATCGCGAAGCGAGCGTGGCCGCGCTCGATGCACGCGAGCGCGGCGTGCTCTTTCACCAGCTGCTGCACGAAACGCTCACGCAGCTCTCAGTCAGCGACGCTCCGCGTGCTTTGGACGTCCACGCTGCAGAGGCAGTGCTCGACAATGTGCTCTCGCAGCTACGAGCGGAGCGCTCGGCGCGCGACCCGCAGCGCGCGCGCTTGGTCGAGCTCGAGCTGCGCAGCCTACGCGCGGACCTCGAGGGCTTTCTACACGATCAAGCTCGCAGTGGAGGTGAATGGCTGCCGCGCGCGAGCGAGCTGCGCTTCGGGGAAGCACCTGGCGCTGCAAGCGTGACCGTCGCAGGCTTACCACTCTCAGGCGCGATCGACCTTGTGGAGCAGAGCGCCGCGCCGGGTGCACCAGAAACTCCGCAGCTGCGAGCGACGGACTTCAAGACCGGCGGCAAACACGATGCGCTCGAGCGCAAGCGCAACGGTCCGCGCTCGATCACCGCGGGCGGCCTCGTGTTGCAGCCGCTGCTCTACGCGCTGGCCCTCGAGCAGATCTTTCCCGAAGCGCAAGTGCGCGCTGGCCGGCTCTACTACTGCACGCGCAAAGAGCAATACGAGAGCTATGTGGTCGAGCTCAACGAACGCACGCGCGAGATCGCGACGCGCCTCGCGCAATACGCGAACGACATGCTCTCGCAGGGTTTTCTGCCGGCAGCACCCGACCCGCCCGAGGTCTGCACCCGTTGCGAGTACCAAGTGATCTGCGGCCCACACGAAGCCGAGCGCGTTCAGAAGATCAAGCGCCGCGACACAGGCAAGCTGCGCAGCCTCGATCTGTTGCGGGGGTTGCCATGAGGCACGCCCCAAGTCTGCTGCGGACACGCATCGCCGCGCTGAAGCAGCTCGACCTCCCCCACACCACCGCAACCGCAACCGCAGTGACTGAGATTCGGTCGCGGTTGCGCTTGCGACAAGAGCACGGCCACCCGGTGCAAGAGCATCGCAAGATGTGCGGTCCACGAGCGTCGCGAGGTTCGCTGACACGCATCGCCGCGCTAAAGCGGCTCGACCTCCCCCATGCGACCGCAACCGTGAATGAGCGTCGGTGCCGGTTGCGGTTGCGAGGCGTGGCGTGAGCGCATCGACGACAACGCTTGTGGATGCCGACGCGCGGCTCGCGATTCGTGAGGCGCTGCATGAGACCTTGCTGGTCGAGGCTGCCGCTGGGACCGGCAAGACCACCGAGCTGGTCGGGCGCATTCGCCAAGTGATCTTGAGCGGCGCTGGCGACATGGGCTCGATCGCGGCGCTGACTTTTACCGAGAAATCCGCCGGCGAGCTCAAGCTGCGGCTGCGCACGGAGATCGACCGCGCGTTGTTCGATGAAGCCTTGCCGATCGAGGCCCGGGAGCGCGCGCGCGCGGCGCTCAGCGCGCTCGAGACTGCAAACATCAGCACCATCCACGGCTTCTGCACGGAGCTCTTGCGGCGCTATCCGATCGAAGCCGCGATCGATCCCGACTTTCAAGTAGCGCAAGCCGAACGCGAGCAGATGCTGCTCTCTGAGGTGTTCGAGAGCTGGCTCGCTGCGACGCTCGCTGATCCGCCGGAGGGTGTGCGGCGGGTGCTCGCGCGCCGCGAGCAAGACGGGCGCGGCACCGCACCGGAGCAGCAGCTCTTGGCGGCGGCCAAGCAGCTCGTCGGCACGCGTGACTTCGACGCGCCGTTTCTGCGACCCGACTACGATCGCAAGCATGCGCTGGAAGCCTGCGCGACCGAGCTGCACGCGCTCGCCGCGCTGCACGTCCAAGGCGGCGCGAGCGACCCGTTGCGCCGCAGCCTGCTCAAGCTCAACGCCGAGCTAAGCGGCCTCACGACGCCGAGTGTGCTCGAAGCAGACTGGGATCAGTGTGAAGCGACGCTGCGGCGCATCTACAAAAACCGCGACATCTGGACCGGCAGCACAGGCCGCGGCCAGCTGTTCAGCGCAGGTGTACCACGCGCGGACGTGGTGGCGCGGCGCGACGCTGTGAAGGAGCGGCTCGAGGTGTGCATCCGCGCTTGCGACGCGGACATCGCCTCGTGCGTCGCGTGCGAGCTGCGCGTGCTGGTGCAAGCGTACGAGCAGGCCAAGCGCGAAGCCGGCTTGCTCGACTTCTTCGATCTCCTGCTCGTCACGCGCGACTTGCTGCAGCAATCCGCGGAGCTTCGCCAGCAGCTACAAGCGGCATTCAGCCACGTGTTCGTCGACGAGTTTCAAGACACCGACCCGGTGCAGTCCGAGATCGTGCTGCTGCTGTGCGCGGATGATCCGCGCGAGAGCCAGCCCTTTCGAACGCGCCCGATCCCGGGCAAGTTGTTTCTGGTCGGCGATCCCAAGCAGAGCATCTACCGCTTCCGGCGCGCGGACATCGCGCTCTACGAACGCGTGAAGCGCCACTTGACCCAAGCCGGCGCCAAAGTCCTGCAGCTGACCACGAGCTTCCGCGCGCTGCCCGACATCCAGGCCTGCGTGAATGCCGCGTTCGAGCCAGTGATGAGCGGTGACGCCGAGCGCGGCCAGACCAGCTACGTACCGCTGCACGCGTTTCGTCCCGGGCGCACCACGCAACCAGCGCTGGTCGGGCTCTCCGTGCCCGATCCCTTCGGCTACAGCGGCCGGATCACCAAGTGGAAGATCAACCACAGCCTGCCCGACGCCGTCGCCGCTTGGCTCGCCTGGCTCGTGCGCGAGAGCGGCTGGGTCGTGCGCGAGCACGGTCGCGACGTGCCCGTCACGGCGCGCCACGTGTGCCTGCTTTTCAGGCGTTTTCGCGCCTACGGCGACGACGTCACGCGCGCTTACAAAGAAGCGCTCGCCGCGCGCGAGCTGCCACACGTGCAAAGCGGCGGACGCTCTTATCACGACCGCACCGAGGTGATCGCGCTGCGCAGCCTGCTCTACGCGATCGAGTGGCCGGACGATCGCTTGCACGTGTACGCGACCCTGCGCGGACCGTGGGTGGCTTTTCACGACGAGACGCTGTTCAGCTTCCAGCAACGCGTGGGACACCTGTCTCCCACCAAGACGCTCGCTGAAGACCTGCGCGCGCAGCTGAGCCACGACGAGCTTGCTGTCGCTGAAGTGTTGGAGCTCCTGGGCGAGCTGCACCGTCGACGCAATCGCTTACCCATCGCGCACACGCTCAGCCGCTTCCTCGAATACACGCGCGCGCACGCGGGTCTCGCGATCTCAAAGCCACACGGTGAACAGGCGCTCGCGAACGTGCTGCGCTTGCTCGATTTGGCCCGCAGCTACGAGCGGCGCAGCGAGTCCAGCTCGTTCCGTGGGTTTGTGGGTTGGCTCGAAGATCAAGCGGACGAAGCGCAGACCGCCGAAGCCGCCGTAGCGGAGGAAACCAGCGAAGGCGTGCGCATCATGACCGTGCACGCCGCCAAGGGCTTGGAGTTCCCGGTGGTCGTGTTGTGCGATCCGACTGCGCCGCTGCGCTCCGAGTACGCGTCGCGTTACATCGATCCCGAGCGCAAGCTGTGGGCGCAGAGCTTGTGCGAGTCCGAGCCGCAGGAGCTGTGGCAGGAGCGCGACAACGTCCGCGACCATGACGCGGCAGAGGTCGTGCGCTTAACCTACGTCGCGGTCACGCGTGCGCAGGAAATTCTGGTCGTGCCGGTGTGCGGCGACGGTCCGATCGACGGCTGGGTGGAAGTGCTGCACGACGCACTCTATCCACCGCGCGAGCGCTGCCGAAAGCCGCTGCAGGATACCGACTATCAGCTGCCGGAGTTCGGAGAAGACAGCGTCGCCTCGCGCGCTGGCCCGATGCCCGACTCCAACATCGCCCCGGGCGTGCACGTGCCCACGCGCGGCGAGCAACACGTGGTGTTCTGGGATCCCGGCTTGCTGTCGCTGGCGCGCTCGAACGTGCACGGCGTGGCGCAGATGGAGATGTTGCAGAGCAGCGGTGACGACGCGGGCGATCGCGCGAGTAACGATGCCTATCTGCGCTTCCGCAGCGCCGCCGAGCGCACGCGGCTGGAAGCTTCAGTTGAAGGCCTGCGCTCACGCAGCATCACCGCGCACGCGGCGCTCGCTGAAGCTCAACATCCGACCTCGCAGCTCGTTCAGCGCGCCGACAGTGCCGCCCAACCCAAGCCCTCGCAGCTGAGCAGCGCGCTCACCGAAAGGGCGGCCGAACAGCTCATCCCGCCGTCAGCTGCAGCTGCGTTGCTGCAACTGACAAGCCCGAGGCTCACGGTCATCGACACGCACGGCCCCGACGCCGATCGCAGCCAACGCTCGCGTGGAACCCGCTTCGGAAGCCTCGTGCACCAACTCCTCGAGCACGTGGACTACGCGGACCCACAACCAGCGTTGGCCCCACTTGCGCTCGCGCTCGGGCGCGAGCTCGGTGCGAGCGAAGAGGAGCGCGCGCACGCCGCCGCGAGCGTACAGCGTGCGCTTGCACACGACTTCTTCGGGCGCGTGCGCAGCGCCGCCCAACGCGGCGAGCTGTACCGAGAGCTACCGATCGTGATGTGCGGCGCCGACGGCACGTTGTTCGACGGCGTGATCGATCTCGCCTTTCGCGAGCCGAGCCAAGCAGGCGAGCAGCTGTGGGTGATCGACTTCAAGACCGACGTCGAGCTGACCAACCTCGAGCACTACGAGACGCAGCTCAGGATGTACGCGAGCGCAGCCACACGCGCCCTGGAGCTACCGGCGAACATCGTACTGCTCAGGGTTTGAGCCCCGCGAGCGTCGCTGAGAATTGTGGATAACTCGTGGGTAACCGCGGGAGCAGTTGCGGAATCGAGCCAGTAACCCATTGATTTCACAAGTGATCTGGCGATACCCACGGCGCCAAGGGCATTGTGATCATACCTGGCCTCAGAAGCCGCAAGCCCACGGCGCATCGCTGGACGCTTCACACGGCACGTCGATGCGCGCGAAGCGGATCCCCGGGTCCTCGCCACCGGCCACGTACACCAGCCCGCGCTCAGGCCAGAATACGTATTCGAACTCGCGTACATCCGGCGCCAAGGTGTAGTGCGAGCCGTTCAGCAGATGCAGCTGCAAGCTGCCGAGCTTGGTCTCGGGATCGACGTCGTCGAGGTAGGCCATGCCCAGCGCTTTGCCGCCCATGATAAACGTGAAGTGCGAGTTGAGCGCGTTCTGCAAGCGCAGGACAATGCGGTCGAGCGCGCCGTCTGCCAGAACCAGCTCGCCCGAGTCATAGAGCAACGCGATCGCAGTCTCCGCGCGCGCCCAGTTGCGAAGCCCGCTGGTCAGCTCGATCAGCGCGATGTTATCGCCGGTGCGCTGCACCTGCCAGATCGTGCGAAGACGCGTGGTCGTACCATCTTCGTTCATTCTGTCTTCGCGCGAGATGACCACGGTCATGCGCGATGGCAAGGTCATGACGCCTTCGAGCACGAAGTTGGGAAACTCGCCGGCGAGCTTGATCTTCATCGGATCACCCGCGTCGACCATCCAGAGCTTGGTCATCTCGTTTTCGACGGTCGTGTAGATCATCAGACCGGCGCTGATCGTGAGCGCTTGGATGTTGGCGGCGTACGTATACGTCTTGTCCGTGCCCACAGTCACTTTGAGCTCGCTCGTCTTGTCGCACGGCAGATCGAAGTGCCCGATCGCCGACGGCATAAACGACTCGAGGTTTCCCAGATACAAACAACCATCCTTCGCAATACGTTTGGTTTCCCCAGCGCGGATCGTGTAGATGCCGCGCGCCTCTTGGTAGGCGAGGTCGCCCCGACCATTCAGCAGGAGCAGACCAGTCACATCCCGCCCGCGTCGGCTCACTTCCTTGCCGTCTAGATCGCGTTTGACCAGCTCTTGATTCTCGATGAGCCATTCCCCGCTTTCGAACACCCTGAACGCAGTGGCATTCTCAGTCACTTGGTGCTGCTCTTGCGCCCAGGGATCGACGAAGATGATGGCGCCGGTGCGATTGCGCACCGCAATCTTCTGACTCGTCTGGTCCGGCTTGTACACATACGTCAGCATATCTTTGTGTACGTCTGGCACACTGAGGTCGATCCGTTTGCAATCGATGTCCGCAAAGCTCAGTGTCCCAAAGCCCTGTTCGTCGACGTCCTCGAGCAAGATCACACGCGCGGGACTCGGCGAGCCGATCACATACTTGCTTGCCGTCTGGGGTCTGATTGAGGTGTAACGCGACACGCTCGTGCCCAAGTTGCACGGCTTCTCATGCTCGGCTGACACGATCACAGCGCTGCCATCGGGTTCGGACGGCGGACCGTTCCATGCCACCGTGTAGAAGCGCTCGACTTGTGTTCCGCCCCAACGGGCGCCATGGTACTCGCCCTCTGCAAGCGGAACGATCTCAGTGCTTACGCTGCTGTCATCCACAGCTTCACAGGCGCACGTCAGCGCCGCGATCACGCCGAACAGCCAAGCCTGCGCGACAGGGCCGCGCGCACGCACCAGAGCGGACCGACTCGAAACACCCCACGAAACACCCATGGCGTACAAGCTCGCCCTTATTCAGCACATCTGCAAGCCGAGCGCATCAGATGGGCGAGCGAGCGCCGGGTGAGTGGTTCATGAGAATCCGCTCTCTTTTGGCCGTTTTGAGCTTGGCCGTGTGCGGCATGTTGCACCCTGTCCTACCGCACGCGCAGGGCCAGGACATAAACGCGAACGATTCGCAAGCTGTGACGCTGGCCAGTACGCCCCCGAGCGTGACGCGACTCGCCCCAGTGCGGCTGCCAGCTGCAGCGCCGCTCTTGCTGTCGGCACAGCTCGAGGTGCTGGCCGTGATCCAGCCGGATGGCAGCGCACAGCTCGACGAGAGTGTGCCCGCCGAGCTGACGCAAGCGGTCGTCGAAGCACTGTCACAGAGCAGCTTCCGCCCTGCGCTCGCGCGCGGCCATGCCGTCGCTGCGCGCGTGCGTGTGCGCCTGCAGCTCTTGTCTCCACAAGCTACAGAGCCGGATGCGTCGACGCTGCCAAGCGCGGATGCGGTCGAGCCAATAGTGATCGCAGAAACGCCAGTCGCGACACGTGTTCCCGAGCCGGACGCTGTCGCGCGCAGCCAGCCGCCGGAGCCGCTGCTCAACTACGGAGCCAGCGGGCGCGCCAGGATGCTGCCTGCGAATGTGCATCACTTGGACCTCAAAGAAATGCGCGAGCTGCCAGGCGCATTCGGCGATCCGTTTCGCGTCCTCGATGCACTGCCTGGTGTGGTGCCGGCGCTGAGCGGTCTGCCCTACGTGTACGTGCGCGGCGCGCCCCCCTCCGGCACGGTTTACTACTACGACGGCATCCAAGTGCCGGGCATGTTCCACCTCGCGCTCGGCCCCGCTGTCATTCATCCCACGCTGATCGACGAAGCGAACTTTTATCCGAGCGTTGCACCCGCACGTTACGGTCGCTTCACGGGTGGTGTCATGGCGGGTGGTCCTTCGCCGCGACCTTATCCCACGCGCGTAAAGGGCGAGCTCGAGCTGCGCGTGATCGATCTGACAGGCAAGATCGAGATACCAATCGGCGGCGGCTCGCTCACGCTCTCGGGTCGCTACGGTTATCCGGGACCTATCGTCTCATTGTTTAGCCCACAGTCGACGTTAGACTATTGGGACTATCAGACGCGCTTGTCTCTGCCGCTCAGCGCACGCGACAAGTTCGAGCTGGTGTGGCTCGGCTCGTATGATCAAGCGGGCTTCGTCGACAGCCGCAATGTGCGCAGCGACTACCGGCTGGAGTTTCATCGCGCCGAAGCGCGCTTGATCCGTCAGGCGGGACCGTACGAGCTCGGCGCGGCGCTGCAGTTCGGCTTCGAGCGCTCACAGATCAACAACTCGATGCGCGTCAGCGCGATCCGCGTCGGGCCACGCTTGTACGCGACCTATCGCGCGTCGCAGCAGGTGCAGATGCGCGTGGGCGCAGATCTGTTCGGCAGCACGGGCAGCTTCATCCGCAGCCCGGTGATCGAGGACGGCTTGGTGCAGATCCGTCTGCCGCCCTTCTCGGCCGATGTCGCCGCTCGCAGCGTCATGGGTGCGTATGCGGAGCTGGGCTTGCAACTGTCAGATCGTTTTCGCACCGACCTCGGTGTGCGTGGTGACATCTGGCTCACCGGCTCGCGTCCGGAAGCCGCTGTGGATCCGCGGCTCAGCATGAGCTACCGCCTGCTCGATACGATCACTTGGCATGGCGCAGTCGGGCTCGCGCATCAACCATCGGTGTTTCTCGTGCCGCTGCCTGGCATCACCGAGGTCGGGATCGAATACGGCCTGCAGTCTGCAGTGCAGAGCGAAACCGGCGTGGCGTTCGACTTGCCCGCGCAGCTCAAGCTGGAATCGCAGGTTTACTTGCAGCGCTTCGACAATATGATCTTGCCCGAGCTGGCGATCGATCAGACGGCTGAGTGTTACGCGTTGCCGCCCGATGTCGAGCAGGCGACGAGTCGCTGCAACGGTGGATATCCGCGCTCGTCCGCATGGGCGTACGGCTTAGAGTTGTTTCTGCGCCGCTCGCTGAGCGAGGATTTCTCGGGCTGGATAAACTACACGCTCGGTTGGGCGCAGGCTGAATCCGCGGCTGGGCTCAAGTTTCGTCCGACGTTCGATGTGCGGCACGTGCTCAATTTGGTGTTGCAGTACAAGATCGGCCGCGGTTTCAGCACCGGCGCGCGCTTGCAATATCGCAGCGGAAAAAACGCCAGTCACATCTTCATCCGCGAAGGCGAGATCCCGTACCAACAACGCTTGGGCGGCTTCTTTCGCGCGGACGCGAACATCAGTTACGGCTGGCAACCGAGCTGGGGATCGCTACGCGTGACACTCGAGTGGTTCAACCTCACACTGTCGCGTGAGGAGTCTACGATCGACTGTGACAGGACAGACAACATCACGAGCGGGCGAGATCCTTTGAAGACCGCTGTGCCCTGTCCAGTCAACCGCGCGCCTGCGTTGTTCTTTCCGAACCTGGGGATCCGCGCGGAGTACTGACGCGCGCGAACGATCGGGGGATTTGGGCCTGTGCTGCGGTCGAGGCACGCTACAACGCGTCTCGGCTTTGTTTACTTGCGTTCAGGGCCGAAGCTGGTCTATCCGGTTGTATTCTCGCTAGGCGTCGTCGCACTTACAAAGCTCCTAGCGTCGAATGGTCAGTCAGTCGGGTGCGGCGTGTGCTGCAATGATGTTGTAATGATGCCGTTCCGACTGAGCGTGTGCGTTTGATTTGTTGTCAGTTGGTAAGGGAGGCAGGACCCGATGTATAGCCATGAAGAACTGATCAGCGCAGTGAGCGCGGCTGGACGCGACGGCAAGACTTTCACCGTCAAAGACGTGCGCACGCAGCTCGGCTTCGACAGCCGAGACAAGAAAGAGCTGAGCCGCTTTCGGCGGCGCTTGCGCGCGTTCGAGAAGGCTGCAGCTGATCAGCTCGAAAAGCTCGGCGACAATAGCTATCGGCTCCGCACCGGCGCACTCGACGGCCCTGCGGCTGTCTCTGCGCCTGCGGCTGTCACTGCGCCTGCCGCTGCGCCTGCGGCTGTCACTGCGCCTGCGGAAACGATCGCAACGCCCGCCGCTGTCACTGCGACTGCGGAAATGATCGCAACGCCCGCCGCTGTCACTGCGACTGCGGAAATGATCGCAACGCCCGCCGCTGTCACTGCGCGTGCGGAAACGATCGCAACGCCCGCCGCTGTCGCTGCGCCCGCCGCTGTCGCTGCGCCTGCCGCTGTCGCTGCGCCTGTCGCTGTCACTGCGCCTGTCGCTGCGCCTGCCGCTGTCGCTGCGCCTGCCGCTGTCGCTGCGCCTGTCGCTGCGCCTGCCGCTGTCACCGCGCCTGCCGCTGTCACCGCGCCTGCCGCTGTCACCGCGCCTGTCACTGCGCCTCCGGCTGTCGCTGCGCCTCCGGCTGTCGCTGCGCCTGCGGCTGTCGCTGCGCCCTCGGAGATCGCTGCGCGCGTTGCGGTGGAGGAACCTGCGAGCACAGCGCCAGAGCCTGAAGTGCAGCTCGAGCCCGCGAGCGGCGTATTTCAGAACACGGTGGCGGCCAATGAGCCCGAAGCGCAGCAGCAACTCGTTCGCGCAGCGCCGACGCTGCACGTGGTCGAGCCACTCGCCGCCGCTCCTGCTGAGCCCGCTGCCGCCGTCCACAGTGTTCAAGACAGCGCCCAAGCGGCGTATGTTGCAACGCCTCCGCTTCCGCATGAGCACAGCGTCAGCACCCCACAGCGTGTGCTGAGCGTCGCCGGCGCGCTGGTCTCCAGCGCATTCGCGGCGTCTGCAGCCGTGAGCGGCAAGGTCCGCGAGCGCGGCCGCAACCTACGAGAGCAGCTCTGGAGCTGCGTGCGCTCAGCACCTGCCCGCAAGCATGCGTTCGCGCGCCTGCGCGGCTGGGCTGAGAGCGTGCGCCCGCTCTCGAACGAAGTGCGCGAGCAACTGAGCGCGCTGCGCCAGCGCGTCTTGGCGAGCCGCCGCCGCGCGGCCTAGCGGCGTTGACGTGAAGCCCAGCCTGGACGGCGGGCCCCAAGCCCGCCGCCAACAGCTTCGGCTACGACTTGGCGACTGGGAGAAGCGCGGGCTCGCCCATGAGCGCGGAGACGACCTCGAGCAGCTGCGATGAGTCGAAAGGCTTGAGCAACACCGCATCGAAGATGGGATCCGCTTCGAGGCTGCCCGATGCCAACACGACCTTGAGCTCGGGGCGAACGCTGCGTGCGCTGCGCGCGAGCACCACGCCCGAGCCGTCCGGCAAGCTGCCGTCGGTGATGAGCAGATCGATCGCCTGTGTGCTGAGCACTTGCGCCGCAGTGGCCAAGCTTTCAGCGCCGAACACGCGATAACCGACCTCGAGCAACGTGCTCACGAGCATGTTGCGGATCGACGCGATGTCGTCGACGACGAGAATGCGAACATGCCCATTTGGCGGGGCTGGCAGCGCGCTCAGCCGAACCGGCTCGGCCGGCGGCGCAGCAGTTGGCGTGCTGCGCGGAAGAAACACACGAAAGCGCGTCCCCTCGTTGAGCTCACTCTGCACCTCGATGAAACCACCCGCGCGGTTCACGATCGATTGGCACAGCGGCAAGCCCAACCCAGTGCCCTGCCCCTTGGCTTTGGTGGTGTAAAAAGGCTCGAAAATGCGACCGATCTGCCGCGAATCCATGCCGCAGCCCTCGTCTGAGACTGTCAGCACGACAAACTCGCCGCCCGCGATCGCACCGGCGCGACGCGCTTGGGCAGACTCCAAGAACTCCATGTGCGTCGTGACACGGACTACGCGACCGCGCCCAACTTGTGCCGCGCGATCGCGCGTCGCATCCGCGGCGTTGCCAACCAGATTGAGCACAACCTGCTTCAGCTGCGCGTGATCCAGCCGCACGTACGCACCGAGGCAGTTCAGCGAACTGGTGGTCTCGATGTCCGCGCCAGCGATCGCGCGCGCCAGCGGCATCGCATCGGAGATCAGCTTATCGATCGCAAACGACTCTGCGCGCTTGGTCTCCTTGCGTCCGTACACAAGCAGCGAATGCGTTAGATCGCGCGCCTGCTGCAAAGCGTCGCGCATCGACTGCTCGGCGCTCGCGGCATCACTCGGATCCGATGCGCGCGACAAGCGCTGCGTCTCAGCCACCATGACAGTCAACAGGTTGTTGAAGTCATGTGCAACGCCAGCGGCGAGCCGGCCCAAGCTCTCGAGCTTGGTCTGCTGTAAAAGCTCCTGCTCCAGACGAATGCGCTGCGTCATGTCTACGCCGAGCCCGAGCACGCCCTGCACGCGCCCGTCGGTCGCGCGCAGCACAGTGTTGGTCCACAGCACATTCAAGCGCTCGCCGTTCGCAGCTCGCAGCGGCGCCTCCACGCGCGCGTCGAGCTCGCCCGTGACGAGCGCATGCTGCAGCTCGCGCGTGATGCGCGCCCGCTCCGCATCGGGCGTAGTCAGCTCGAACCAGCTGCGCCCGACCACCGCCCCACTCTCATAGCCAGTGACGCGGCAAAAATAGTCATTCACATACGTCACGACGCCCTGCGCGTCGGTCATCACCGCGTGCAGCTCGGCGTGATCCAACATCGAGCGCTGCCGCCGGATCAGCTCACTGCGCTCGAGCGCAGTTTCAACCTGTTGTGTCACATCACACAACACTCCCTGCAGCGCGATCGTGCGCCCGACCGGATTGCGCACGTGCCGGCACGTGTCGCGTACCCAACGCGTCGTGCCATCGGGCATCTCCACGCGATAGTTAATTTCCTTAGGCTCACCCGAGAGCGCGCCCGGCTCGAAGCGCGCGATCACGCCCGGCCGGTCCTCTTCGTGCACCCGGCGCACCCACTCATCCGCGCTCGCACCGAGCCAGCGCTCCGCCGTCCAGCCTGTGAGCGCGAGCGCGTTGGGGCTGACGTAGCTCAGCTTGCCAGTCGCCTCGAACGCGTAGACGGTCACCGGCAGCGACTCGACCAGGTGCTGATAGCGAGCCTCTGTGCCACTCGCGAGCTGCTCCGCACTCAGCCGCCGCTCAGCCTCGAGCGCGAGCGCGACCAACCCTCCGGTGTTCGCAGCAAAGTCGATCTCCTCGCGATGCCACATGCGAGGCCGGCCCACATGTTCGTGACACACGACGCCGAGCAACTGACCTGGAATGATGATGGGAACGTCCAACAGCGCACCGATGCGGTGCTCGGCCAGGTAGTCGTGCAGCTCTGTGGTGCGCGCGTCGTGGTGGACGTCCTCGACAGCCAGCGCATGCGTCCCAGCCAGCGCCTCGCTGTAGCGGGCACAAGTGCGGCGATCGATGCTCAAGCTGCGTACATCCTGCGCAGCGCCGTGGACCAGCAGCGTCGTGCAATGCAGACGCTCCGTATCGAACATCCAAATGCTGGTGCGCTCCACCTCGAGCGCCTGGCTGGACAGCTTCGCCACCTCGAGCAGGGTCAGCTGAAGCTGCGCACGCGAAGGCGGGCTGTCGCGCAACTTACGCTGCAGGAGGCCCATGAAGTTACCCAAACGGGCCGCCAAAGCCGCCTGCTGCACCAGTCGCTCGCGGTAACTGGCCTCGCGCGCCCGCAACTCAGCAAGGTCGCGCGCCTCCCCACCACTCCCCTTGCCCGTCTCAGGCATGCCGTCCTCAACTCCCCGCAACACCACCGAGCGTAGCCCGAGCCCCACCTTTCGTCATGACTTTCTAGCTCCCCACCCCAGAGCTCCCGTTCCTCTTCCCGTAAACGTACGAGCGAGCCGATTGACGCCGCTCTAACTGTCATCCCAACCACCAAACTCAGCGACGGGCAAATTGACCGAAGCACACCATCAAGGTGACATCTCTCACAAAATCCCTGCCGCCATTGGCTGCGCACACTGCGCACACACTCCCAAACGCTCGGCGCATGATGCACAATCAAACTAACGTGCTCTCATCATCGCCCGACGCGGCTGTATCCAAACCAGAGCTGCCTGTAGAGCCCCCACCTGCAACGGTGCAGCCGCTCCAAGCTTTGCGCGTCAAAGCGGTGCGCTTGGCAAACGTGGAGCGCCTGCGCGTGCTCGCGATGCTCGAGATCGTGCGTTATCACGACCACAACGATCGGCTGTTTCTCGTAGGCGGCTTGGGCCTGCCGACGTTCCTGCTGCTCACCAACTTGTTCAACTGCACGCTCACGCACAAACGTGGGCCCGAACAGTTCATGCAGGACAAGCGCGAGCGTCTCGTCGTGCCGTGGATCTTCTGGAGCTTGTTTTACGGCGCTTTCCTCGCGATCAGCGCGTACCGGCACCAGGAGCCGCTCAGTGAGGCGTTCACCTGGAACATGATCCTCGCCGGCACATCCTCACACCTTTGGTTCGTGCCGTTTGCATTCGCGTCGGCCGGCGCGGTCGCGCTCGCCCAGCACCTCACGCGCAACCTGCCTGATCGCGCGACAGGCAACGTCGCGCTCGCGATCGGCGCAGTGGTGCTGATCGGGCTCGGCCTGCTGCCCGAGCGCGAGTACATCGCACCGCTGCCGCAGTGGATTCTCTCCACACCCTCCACGTTCCTCGGGTTTGCGTTAGGCAGGCTGGTGCTCGCGGATGGCCCGCAGTTTCGCGTGAAAACGGCGTTGCCGATCGCGATCGGCGCGCTGCTGATCTGCGGCTACTGCGCGCTGTTCTTCCCAAACTTCCTGATGCAGCGCTATGCGACGTCGATCCTGCTCGTGCTGGCGGTGCTGCTCGTGCACGGCAAAACAGAGCCTGTGAGCGTATTTTTGTCGCCGCTCTTGTTTGGCATCTATCTCGCGCATCACTTCATCGCGGATCGTGTGCTTTCGCACGTGCCGGGTGTGGCAGGCATGCCGTGGCTGTTCCTGGTCGATTTCGTGTGCACGGTCTTCGTCGTTCGCGCGCTGAAAGAGACGCCGCTCAAGCGCTTTATTTGACAGCTGCGGCAGCGAAACGGCCCTCGCATCGCCGCATTTCCGCATGCGAGCACGCGCTGCGCACATTTTCCTTCACAAAGGCCGGCCCTGCGGTAAATTGCGCGAACGCCTAAAGACAGGCATCACTTCTCATAGCGGCGGTTGCGGGACTCGCTCACAAGCTCCGCCACGTCACGTCACGCCACGCCATGTTCGCCCACCGAACAGGGACCGGCCCGGCAAGGATCGCTCGGTGACTCTCGCTCCAGCAGATGCCGCAAAACACTCAGGCGGCTTTGTCCGTGCCGTAGCCATCGGCGTGGGATCGAGCGGCTTAGGCGCGCTGGAAGTGCTGTTCAGTGAGCTCAGAAGCGGCAGTGACCTCGCGTTCATCGTGGTTCAGCACGGCTCTCCGAGCGCACCGGACGCGCTCACCGACCGCATCGCGAGCCTCACGAATCTGCGCGTAACCCGGCTGCAATACGGTGCGCAGCTCGCAGCCAATGAGGTCCGCGTCGCGCCACCAGGCTACGCCGTGGAGCTGCACGGTGGGCGCTTGCAGCTGGAGCTACCGCCTGAGCCTTCGGAGCGCCGCACCGTCGTGGATCGCTTGTTTCGCTCACTCGCGCGCTCGCTCGGCGCACGCGCAGTCGGCGTCGTTCTGCCTGGGACCGGTGGCGATGGGGCGCTCGGAGCGCGCGCGATCACTCGCGAAGGTGGCGCTGTGTTCGCCTCGCGCGAGACGCCACTGGAGCATGAGGGCTCAGTCGGGCCTGACCGACAAGCGGAAGATCCGCACGTATTCAGGCCGGAGCAAATCGCCCAGGTCTTGCAGGAGCCGAGCGCGCTCGGCGCCTATGCGGCGGGTTTGCCGAAGGGTCGCGCCCCGGCCTCGGCACAAACGCAGGCTGCGCGCTTGTCCGCCGAAAAGCTGGCGCTGCAAGAGCGCTGCGATGTGCTGAAGCACGAAAACGAGGACTTGGCGCAGCGGCTCACACAAGCTGAGCAGCGCCTGTCCGCTGCGCAAGCTCGCGAAGCAGTGTGGCGCAACGCTCAAGTGCTGCAGCAAAAGCTGCTCGGCGAAGCAGCCATTGGCGTCGTCAACTTGGATGGTCAGCTGCGCGTAGAGAGCTTCAGCGGCGACGTGAGCGGAGTGTATTCGCTGTCCAAAGCAGACATCGGCCAGCCACTCGCTGCGCGCACGCATCACGCGCACGACATGCCTTCCCTGCCCGCGCTCGACTCGCTGCGCATGGGCGTCGCGATCGAGCATGAGGTGATGACCGCGCTGCGCGTGTATCTGCGTCGCATCCTGCCGAGGCACGATGCCGCGGGTCGCATCGTGGTCGGCATGAGCTTAGTGTTCATCGACGTCACGCGTCATCGGCGCGTGGGCGGCGCAGGCTCTGGCTCGAGCACGGGCCGTCCAAGCAGCGTGGTGACGTACGTCGACGAAACAGCGCGCACGGTACCGCCACGACGCTAACCACGCTAACCCACGCTAACCACTGATCACCTCGCGCTGCGTAAGTAGAACGAGCGCGCAGACCGTGCGAAGATGGCGCGACGATGATTCGCTGCCGACGAGGTTTATGCGGCTGATTGCATGGCTCCCGCTGTGCTTCGTGCTGGCCTGTCAGAGCAAGCCCGAGGAGCGCGAGCTCCGCAGCGGCCCCGTCGGCACACTGATCGGCGAGGTGGTGCTCGCGCCCGACGCGCAGCTGCCGGCGTACACGCCGCTCGACTTGGTGCGGCGGCCGCTCCGAGCTCACAGCTTGCCGGACCCGCCGAGCGAATGCACCGAAGCCAATGAAACAGCGCGCACAGCTGTGTCGCTCGCGCCCGAAGGCCGGTTGCGCGGTGTGGTGATCGCCGCGAGCGACTTTACGCGCGTACACGAGCGCCAAACAAAGCACCACAAGCTGAAGATCGAGCACTGTCGGCTGCAGCCCACGATCATCGCAGCTCAGGGCGGCGACACCCTCGATCTCGAAAACCTCGACGACTACGACTTCGAGCCGCTGATGGGCCCGAGCTACCAGGGCCGTGTGCTGCGTCGAGGCAAGACGCTGGAGCTGCCGCTGATGGCTTCAGGCATCGACATCGTGCAGTGCACACTGGGCGCGCCGTGCGGGCGCACGGATCTGCTCGTGTTCCATCACCCCGTGCACACGGTGAGCGACGACGCTGGGTACTTTCGTATACCCAACTTCCCTGCGGGCGAGCTGGTGCGCGTGACCGCGTGGCACCCGCTGTTCGAGCCGACTGAGACCTTCGTGTGGATCGAGCCCGGGCAGCAGACGTCGGTGAAGCTTCAGCTCACACCGAAGACGCGCTTCGTCGCCAAGCCCTAGCACTGAAGCTCACGGCCGCGGATCAAACGTGAGGAACTTGGGGATCGAGCCGTAGTGCAGCATTTCAGGCACGGGCGCGATGCGCGCGTAGTCGCGATAGTTCTCGAGTGACGGCCAGTGTGGATCGGCCGCACGCGGTACGAGCACTTGTTCGCCCAGCGTAGGCGGCGTCCAACGCACGATGCCGATCGGCAGCGCAGTCAAGAACACATAGCTGGGGTCTTCCAACGGGCGCTCGAACGTGAAGCGCAGCTGGCTCGGATGGCCGTCGAGCACGCTCTCCGCGCGCACCACCATGCCCTCCAAGGCCACGGTCTCACCTTCGCGCCAGATTCGCCCCGGTGACTGAAACATGTTCTCGTCGCCCGAAGCGAGGTAGAGCGAGCCCATGCCGCGCAACACGAGCTCGTTCGGCGCCGAGCGCATGACTTGATTGGCGCACGGACAAGCTGTGATCGGGTAGTAGCTCATCGGCAGCGGAAAACCTGCCTGCGACCAGATGTACGAGAAAAAGAAGGTCGTGGTGAACTCGCTGCCGCTGATCATGAACACGCGCTGCTCGGGTAGCTTGCTCACATTGAGCTCGGCGGCTTGTGCCCACTGCCCCGTCGTCGCGTAGTGATCGACCTGCGCTTGAACGTTCACCCGCAGCGGCGAATAGAGCTGAAAGTGCACGATCACTGCCACGCCCGCGGCGTAGGCGGCAAAGCGCGCTGCGAAGCCGAAGCTCTTTGTAAACGCTAGTGCCCGCAAGCGCCGCGCCAGCTCGCGCATGAAGAGCGCGAACGCAGGCGCGAGGCCCATGTACGCCGCGATCGTGAGCCGACTCGATGGAAACGAGCCGACGACTGGCACGAGGGCAGCGACCGCGCCAACCAACAGGAAGCGAACATTGCGCTGCTCTTCGACGGTGAGGCCCTTGCGATAGAACCGAAACGTCAGCCCGAGCGCGAGCAGCGCTAGCGCACCGAGCAGCAGCTGGAAGAAGTGCCAATCGGGAAAGCGCACCCAAACTTCAGGCGTAAACAGCCAGAGCGACAAGATCCAATCACGCCAGGGCGTTCCATGATCCCACCAGTCGGACGGCACGTTCCACACCATGTCGGCGAAGAACACCGGCAGACGATGCGTGACCGAGGACCAGAATCGCACCGGGTCGGCGCCGGGATCGACGTACGCGCCCGAGCCGCGCGCGCCGTATTGGAAGTGAGCGCGCGCCGCGAGAAAGAGCAGCGTCGGCACGTAGGTGGGTATGAGCGCGAACGCGCGCTGGCGCAGCGGTCCTTTCGCAGCGACCAGCTCGTAGGCGGTGATGTACGCCAGCATCGGGATCGCCCACTCGCCGAACAACAAGCCCGCACTGATGCAGAGCGCGCTCACGAACGCGTAGAACGGCCGCTTGTGCTCGCGGTAGGTGAGATGCGCATGCAGCGCGAGCGAGCCGAACATGAGCGCGTAGAGCCCGCCACGGTTACTCAGCCACAGCACCGGAAACTGGAGGCTGTCGTCGACCGCGAACAAGAGCGTGGCAAACAGCGCGACGCCCGCAGGAAATAGCCGGCGGTACAACGCGCTCGCGCTCAGCACGAGCGCGAACAACACGACCAGAGAGTGCGCGTGATAGCCACCGTAGTTACGACCGAACAACCAGTGATCGAAGTACCAAGCCGCGCTCGAGAGCGGTCGTATAAACGCGATCCTGAAGTCGTCGGGTGCCCACCAAGGCAGTGAGCCTAGACGTCGCAGCGCGCGCACGTCTTCCGGCGTGCCGTTGGCGAAGTTGAACAGATCGAACACCGTGCGCGGTGCTGCGAACTTCCCTTCCATGATGGCCAGCGCGATGTAGTCGTCCGCGAACAAGCCGTCTTGCAAGGTCGGCGCGTAGAACCACACCAGGAGCGCAAGGATGAGACCTAGACCCAGCAAGTACGTGCGCTGCGGTCTGAGCGAAAGCATCCACGCATGCTCCACACTGCGCGTGCCTGGTCAAGTACGCGGGCACGTGCCGGCACGTGCCCGGCCGAAAGCTGGGCAAAATCTAGCATTTAGAACGTGAACGGCGCCTGGAGTCGGCCACAGGTTTGGCGCAGCGCTTGCTCTAGGTCCCGAGCACGAACGTCGCGGCGAACGCGACAACAGCCAACCTGTTAGGAGATTCTTCAGATGCGCACTCACCACATCCTCAGCGTCGCTCAAACTCTCGCGCTCACCCTTGCCAGCAGCGGCGCTGCCTTGGCGCAAGGCTACGATGAGCAGCCACCAGCGGCCGAGGAGAACTACATCGAGTTCAAACTGGATCGCTCGCCCGGCATCGTACGCGACGGCTGCTTGCCCCACGCATCGGGCAAGGTTCGCGTCACCGCGCAAGGTCCGGTGGAAGTGATGGACGTCGAGCTGGAAGGCCTGCCCGCGAACATCGAGCTCGATGCTTTTGTCATCCAAGTTCCGAATGCGCCGTTTGGCATGTCTTGGTACCAGGGCGACATCGAGACCAACGAGTATGGTCACGCCAAGGCGCGCTTCATCGGTCGCTTCCACATCGAGACTTTCGTGATCGCCCCAGGCGTCGCGCCGGCTCCGGTGGTGCACCACGAGCCGACCAAGGACGCCGCAGAAAACCCCGCGATCGCGCCGATTCACACCTACCACATCGGCATCTGGTTCAACTCGGCGGACGACGCCAAGGCCGCTTACTGCTCGGACTTCGTCACGCCCTTCAACGGCGAGCATCGTGCAGGCGTGCAGGTGTTCAACACCGCGAGCTACCCCGATGACGCAGGTCCACTGTCACTCTTGAAGTAACGATGCGAGAAACCTCGCGGCGCTGCGTATGCGTCGCGAGGTTTTTCTTTAGCGCACATCGACCAGCTGAGGCAGACCCTCCGCGTAGATCACGCGGGCGAGAAACGGACGCATCGACGCGCGTGTCACGGAGTCCATACGGTCCATATGTTTTTCGACCGTCGGCACCACGCGGCGGATCTTCAGGTACGCAGCGCGCGTGCCCTTGGCGCCGAGATACTCGAACGGGGCCGTGCCGGCGATCGCTTCGAACGGGATCGCCAGCATTTCCGTGAGCTGCTTGTACGCGTGCCCATCCAAGATCGCGACCGCATGGTCGATGTTCTCGGCGCACGCAGCGCCATGGAACAAGCCGTACAGCATCGTGCCCACGAAGTGAGCGTTGTCTTCGCCGCGGTAGGGCTTGCGCACAGCCAAGGTGCCGACATCCCAGCAACGGTCCAAGGTGTCGATGCGATGATAATCGAGCACGCTCTGCAGCGGGAGCCGCAGCGGATCTTCGCTCACGTCGTTCAGCGACTTCAGCCCGATCTCGGAGCTCTCGATGACGCGCAACGTACCCGCTGGCTGTTGTGTTTGACGATCGACTGCGAGCAGAAAGTGAGAGTGGTCCTCATACGCACCGTAAGACTGGTGCATGTCGTGCGGCGTGTTGCCGAAGAAGCGCCGGAAAACTTCACACTCGATGCTGCGTGCAATGTTGCTGAAGGGGTTGGTGCCGCGGATGCGATAGGCCGCAAAACGACTGTCGCCGGGAGCAGGATGCTCGCGCATCAAGCGCTTCACTTGCTCGTGCATCTGCACGGGCGTGAGCGCATACCGCTCGCCGCGATCGCTGGTGCGGTGGGTCGTCGTATGTTCGAACGCGAGTGTCGCCTGCATAACTCACAACTCTCGTAAGCAACCGGGGGCGCGCCCGTGCTCGCCTGTCAGTCAAATCCTTTGGTGAACAAACGCCGAGATTAGGCTCGCGCTCCAGACATGGCTGTACCTTGCTGTCCAACGGGGACAGCCATGTCGGGGCGAGCTTTGCTCCACCCAGCTGATGTATCAATCGTAGCCCATACGGGCCAAGACGCCACCATCACGGATCATTTTGGTGAGCGCCGCACACAGCGCAACCTACACGTCAGAACCAGCTGGCGAGACACCGCCGCCAACAGCTGCAAGCTTGCATGAACACAGGAAGTGTGCCGCAGCCGTTGGCGTCATACTCAAATACGCACAACGGCGTCCTAGCGTTTCGCGGTACGCTCAGCCACAATTTACTGAGCTTGCGTATTGCGCGTGTTTAAGAGGCTCACAGTGTGGGATACGCTGATCGTCCGCTACGTGTGCGGCGCGCTAATGGCCATGACGTTGACCAGTTGTACATTGCTCATGGGTCTAAGCGACAAGCAGTGCTCGACGAGCTCTGAGTGCCTGGACTCACAGCTCGGAGATGTTTGTGTGAACAACATCTGTGAGTTCGCGAGCGGCTGCAATGGCACCGCTTGTTACGAGAACGACGGCGGCGTGCCGTCGTGCGAGACCGATCGAGAGTGCAGCGGGACCAGCACCCCGAAGTGCATGAAGAACGGCTGCGTGACGAACGAAGTGTTCGATCAATGGACATGCCCGTCTCAAGACACGGCGACGAGCGACACAATCAGCTACGGCTTTCGCGTGGTCGACTTCGTGACCAGAGACGTGCCGATGAACGTCGTGGTAAAGGCCTGTCGCAACACAGACCCTTACTGCTCGCAACCTGTCGATACGTTCACGGACACAGGCATGACCGGCAACGCCATGCTGACGCTGAACGCGAACTTCTACGGATACTTCGAGGTCACGAGCGCGGGACACATTCCTGCACTTTTGTACGTGACCAAGCCGATCCTGAAAGACACGACGAACCGCGACGTCCCAGTGCTCACGCCGTCGATGGTGGAGATCCTAGCGATGCTCGCTGGCTTTCCATACGACGCCGCTAAGGGCCTCGCGCTCTTGGAGATGATCGACTGCAGCGGCAAACCCGCGGGCGGCGTGCAGTTCAAGTCCAGTCGCGCAGCGCCTGACCAGTTTTACATCATCGATCAAACCCCGAGCAAAGATGCGGAGCTGACTGAATACGACATGACTGACAACACGGCTGATGGTGGTTTCATCAACCTGGAACCTGGCTTCATCAGATTCAGCGCCCACCTCGGCGTGGACGGCTTGGAGCTCGGCCAGTTCAACGCGCGCATCGGCGCCAACACCATTACCTATATCGATCTGAGCTTCTGAAGGCAGTTAGCGGCGCGAAATGGCAGCTCGCCCCACCGTTATGGAAGGTCGTTCACCCGCTCATCAGCTCGGGCGTTACCAGCAAGTTGCAACCTTGGGTCAAGGTGGCATGGGAACGGTCTACCTTGCGCTCGCAAGTGGTTTTGGACAGTTCCGCAAGCTGTTGGTCATCAAAGAGCTTCGTCAGGATCTTACACGTCAGAAGGGCTTCATTCGCCTCTTCATGGACGAAGCGAAGCTCGCCGCGCGGCTGTCGCACCCGAACGTGGTGCAGACCTTCGAAGCGTTTCGCGACGACGACCGCTATCTGCTCGCGATGGAGTATCTGGATGGTCAGCCGCTGAGCGCGCTGATCCGCCGGCTCGCAGGCGACACAACGCGTGTGTTACCGCTCGCGCTGCATATCCACATCTTGTGCGAGATCCTGTCAGGTCTGCACTACGCGCACGAGCTACGGGACTACGACGGCACGCGCTTGCGCGTCGTACACCGTGACATCAGTCCGCAGAACGTGTTCTTGACCTATCACGGCGAGGTGAAGGTCGTGGACTTCGGTGTGGCCAAGGCTGCCAACGCTGCGAACAGCACCGCGCCAGGTGTGTTCGTGGGCAAGTTCGCTTACGCTGCGCCCGAACAGATCCTCGGCCGTCCGGTCGATGCGCGCACCGACGTGTTTGCGGTCGGCGTGATGCTCTGGCAAGCGATCGCGGAGCGGCGCTTCTCGATGGCATCGCCGACGCCCGAAGCGTTTCGCGGCCGCGCAGAAGGTGTGGAGCCGCGCATCCGAGCGATCGTGCCCGATGTCGACCCTGCACTCGCAGACATCTGCGATCGCGCGCTGGAGGTCGACCCCGAAAAGCGCTTCCCGACTGCACAAGCGTTTCGCCAGGTGCTGCAAGCGTACCTGGAGGCCTGCCATGTGCGCGTCCACGACGCCGACATCGGCAACCTGATGCAGTCGATATTCGAAGCCGAGCGCGCCGCCCTGCACGCGCAGATCGAAGCGGCCGTGCAGGCCAGCGGCACGCAATCGAATGTGGAGCCGCTGAGCTTTTTGGGTGGCGAACGAGAGCAAACGGCCGTCGCAGATCTGTCGGGCCTGGCGGATGTGAGCGCGCAGCACGACGTCACAGAGATCGCCGACGGCTACGCCAACACCAAGGTCACGCGCTTGCCCTCACAGAGCACGCAGAGCGGGCCGATCGCGACGGGGACAGCATCCTCGCGACGGAAGCTGTGGGCGGCGCTCGGCGTCGGCAGCATGGTCCTGCTCGCCTCGGCGATGTGGCTGGGCAAGAGCGAGGACCCGCCCCCGGTGACGAGACCGCTCGAGCCGATGGTCGTGAGCGCGACGCGCGTGCCGCCTGTCGTTGTCCCGGCGCCATCAGCGGCAGTGCCTACAACTACGGTCGCCAAGCTGCGCCCGATCGAGACCCGCAAAACCACGCCGCCGTCCGCTGCCAAGCCTGCAGCCACGCGGCGCACCAAGCCCACGCGCGAGCAGACGGCACAGACCGCTGCGACCGACCAGACTGCCGCCAAAGTCGAGCCCGCCAAGCCGGCGCGCGTCGAGGCAGGTGGTGATCTCGGCGTCACGCGTCGCAGGTCGCCGGATCGCATCGATCTGGAAAACCCTTACCAATGAATAAGCGCCCGCTCTCAGCTGTCATCGGTTTCACGCTGCTCATCACAGGCATGAGCGCCGTGCCACAACACGCGCGAGCGCAACGTCACGCCCCAGGCAACGTCGAGGCGGGCCGCGGCCACTTCGACCGCGGGGTCGACTACTACCGCGATGGCAACATCAACGCGGCGCTGATCGAGTTCAAGCGCGCGTACGATGCGGCGCCCAACTATCGCGTGCTCTACAACCTCGGTCAGGTCGCGAACGCGCTCAACGACTACGTCCAGGCGCAGCGCTACTTCCAGCGATACGTGCAAGACGGCGGCGCGGAGATCGATCCCGAGCGCCGTGCCGAGGTGAACGCGCTGATCACGAAGCTCGGTGGACGGATCGCAAGCGTCTCCGTGGTCTGCGACGTAGAAGGCGCGCAGATCTACGTGGACGACGTGCCGGTCGGTGTCTCGCCGCTCGCGGAGCCGCTGCGTCTCAGCGCAGGCACGCGTCGCATCGCCGCTGCCGTGAACGGCAAGCCACGCAGCACACGCGTAGTCGACGCGGTAGGCGGCGAGCGGCTGAATGTAGAGATCGAGGTCGTCGGCCCCTCACATCCCCCAGCCGAACACGCCTACGCGAGCAGCGCGCCCGAATCATCCGGAGTCCCCGGGCCGGTGCTCTGGCTCGGCATCGCGACCGGCGCGCTGGCGATCGGCACCGCGGTGGTCGGCATCCTCGCCGCCCAGGACAGCTCCAAGTTTCACGACGCGTTGAACCGCAGCACCACCTCCGGTGAGATCAACCGCCTGCACGATCGCGCGGCCACCAAGGCAGTGCTCACCGACATCCTGCTGGGCGCGACCGCGATCACGGGTGGCGTCACGCTGTTCTTTGCGCTGACCGGCAGTAGCAAGCCGGACCAGCCGCCAGTAGCTGCAGCGCCGCGCACGCGGCTGAATGTCGGCCTGGGCTCGGTCGAGCTCTCGGGTCAGTTCTGAGGAAACGCCGGGCGGGCCAGCTCGTTCAAGTACGCTTCGAGATTCGTGTAGCCGTCGTTGTCGTCATCCGCGTTGCCGTCCTCCACGCCGCGCGCGCTCTCCCATACGTCCGGCATGCCGTCGCCGTCGCTGTCCTTCGGCGCCGTGCCCTCGGCGAGCTCGCCGTAGCCTTCGGCGCCCACATTCAGCTCGCTCTCATCGTGGATCTTCTTGCCGGTCTGCGTACGGATCGCCTCGACCAGCGCGGCGTCGACGTCGTCGCGCGCCGGCACCTTGGCACCTACGAGCGACAGCACATGCTCGTAGCCTGAGAGCGCTCCCTGCGTGCAGACCTGTGGTGCAGCCAAGCGCTGCGGCAGCTGCTCGGCCGTGCCGACCATCGACCAGTCCGACTTCGAGGCGTCCAACACACCGTTGGCGTTTCCGTCTAACAGGTTGTCCTCGAAGTACAGCTTGAATGTCGGCACACCGGCTTCGTTCTTCACGCATGCTGGTCCAGGGCGCAAACGAGCACAAGGGTGCTACGTTGCAGCCGATCACTCGGGGCTATGAACAACGATCGTCACGACGAGCCGGAACCCACCGGAGCCACTCCCTATCTCAAGGCGGGAGATGTGCTCGACGGTCGTTTTGCCTTGCAGCAGCTCGCGGGGCGCGGCGGCATGGGCGTGGTGTATCGCGGCTCGGACCTAGTCACCGGCGCGCCGGTCGCGATCAAGGTCGCCAGCGCGGGCAAACAAGGCGTGCGCAGTCGCTTCGCGCAAGAGATCTCGGTGTTGTCGCGGCTCTCGCATCCCGGGATCGTGCAGTACATCAGCACCGGCACGACCCCAGCCGGGCACGTGTTTTTGGTGATGGAATGGCTCGAAGGCGAGACACTCGAAACCAGGCTGCACCGCGAGCGTTTGAGCACCGAGGAGGCTGTATCGGTGGCGCGCCAGAGCTGCCAAGCGTTGGCATTCGCGCACGCCGCGAGCATCGTGCATCGCGACCTCAAGCCCAGCAATTTGTTCTTGGTGGGCGGCGCGCTCGAGCGGCTCAAGTTGCTCGACTTCGGGATCGCGCGCCAACGCGACAGTGAGCGCACGAACACGCAGACCGGCACGATGCTCGGAACGCTCGGCTACATGGCGCCCGAGCAAGCGTTGGGCTCACGCGAGCTCGACGCGCGTGCGGATGTGTTCGCGCTCGGTTGTCTGCTCTTCGAGTGTTTGAGCGGTCGCCCCGCGTTCACCGGTGAAACCTCGGTCGCGGTCATGGCCAAGCTGCTTCACGAAGAGCCGCCGCCGTTGCGCCAACTGCGACCTGAGCTGAGCGAACCGCTCGAGGCACTGGTCGCGCGCATGTTGAGTAAAGACGCCGGTGGTCGTCCCGCCGATGCGCGCGTCGTGCTCGATGTGCTGGACGCACTCGATATCGCAGAGCCGGTAGCGCGCACGCCGGTTGGGCTCAGCAGCAGTGAGCGCAAGATCGTCTCGGTGATCCTCGGGCGGCCGCGCACGGACAGCAGCCAGGCGACCACGCTCGCTGTCGAGACTGTCGCGGACAGCGAAGATCACAGCGGCGTGCAGACCATCACGCGCCAGTTCGGCGGTGAGCTGGTGTTCCTGCGTGATGGCGCGCTGATGACCGTGCTGTCCGGGCAAGGCGCTGCCACGGATCAGACCGCACAAGCCGCACGTTGTGCGCTGCTGCTCAAACAAGAGCGGCCTGACCTGCGCTTGAGCGTCGCGACTGGACGCGCGGAGAGCTCCGGGCATCTGCCGCAGGTTCCGATCGGCGGCGCGATCGATCGTGCGGCCGAGTTGCTCTCGGGCGTGGAGCCTGCGCTCGGCATCGCGATCGATGAGCTGACTGCGGCGCTGCTCGAACAGAGCTTCGTGGTGATGCGTCACACGCACGGCCTCGCGCTCTTGGAGGAGCGCTCGGAGCAGCAGGCCAGTCGCTTGCTGCTCGGCAAGCCCACGCCGTTCGTCGGGCGCAACAAAGAGCTGTCGTGGCTCGAGCGCACGCTCGCCGAGTGCATCGAGGATTCGGTCGCGCGCGTGGTGTTGGTGCTGGGCGCGCCGGGCCAAGGCAAGTCGCGCTTGCGTCACGAGCTCACCGCCGAGGTGCGCGCGCACGGTGATGCTCGCGTGCTCACCGCGCGTGCGGATCCGGTGGGCGCAGGCTCTGCACTGCTCTTGGTTCGGCAGCTCGTGCGCGCTGCGATCGGGTTGCACCGCGGCGCGCCTGCAGCGGATCAGTACGCGCGCTTGTGCGGCTATCTCACGGCATTGTGTCCGGGCAGCGATACCGGCACGCTCGCGGAGTTTCTGGGCGAGCTGATCGACGCACCTTCAGAAGCCCGCCCGAGCCCTGAGCTGCGCGCGGCGCGCAACGATCCGCAGATCATGAGCGTGTGGCTCAAGCGCAGCTTCGGGCAATGGCTCAAAGCAGAGTGCGAGCGCACACCGCTCTTGATCGTGCTCGAGGATCTGCACTGGGGTGATGCGGCGAGCGTGCTCTATCTAGGCGAGGCGCTCAAGGCGCTCGCAGGTCATCCGCTGATGCTGATCGCGCTGGCGCGTCCCGAGATCCAAGACACGTTTCCGAAGCTGTGGGCGGCGGCCGAGCCGCAGCTCATGATGCTCGGACGGCTGACGCCGCGAGCGGCGGAGCGGCTGGTGCGCGCCGTGCTCGGCGATGCGTTGCCTGCCAACGATGTCGAGAGCATGGTCAGCTGGGCCGACGGCAATCCGTTTCATTTGGAAGAGCTGATCCGGCGCGCCGCGGAGGGCGGCGAACGGCTGATGCCCGACACGGTGCTCGCGCTGATCCAGACACGCTTGGAGCGGCTCGATCCGGTGGCTCGACGCTGCGTGCGCGCTGCCAGTGTGTACGGCGAGACGTTCTGGCCGGGCAGCGTGGCGGAGGTGTTGGGCAGCGCCACGCCGCTCGAGGATTTGCAGCACGCGCTCGGACGTTTGCTGGAGCAGGAGCTGATCACCACCAGCGATGCCAGCCGCTTTGTCGCTGAGCGCGAATACCGCTTTCGACATGGCCTCCTGCGCGAAGCCGCCTATGGGATGTTGACCGCGCTCGACAAGCGCAGCGGTCACGCGCTCGCAGGCGTGTGGCTCGAGCGCACGGGTGACAAAGACGCGCTCGCCATGGTGCAGCACTTCGAGCTCGGCGGGCAACCTGAGCGCGCGGTGCCGTGGCTGCTCGCAGCGGCACAATCGGCAGCTGACGGCGGCAACGTCGATCACGCGATCGCGCTCGCTCAGCGCGGACTCGACGCTGGCGCAGAAGGCCTGACGTGCGGACGCTTGCACTTGGTGCATGTGGAAGCGAGCATCATGCGCGCTGAATGGGCCGAAACCATGCGCACGAGCCAAACCGCGGCGGAGTGTTTTCCGCCTGGCAGTGCACTCTGGTTCAAGGCCCAAGCCGGCCCACTGCTCGCAGGCACGTTCCTCGGCGACATGGCCGTCACGCAACAGGCCGTGCAGACCGTGCTGTCCGTGCCGCTGAACGACGAAGCCACCGGCCCGTACGGTCTCGCGTTGTTCTGGGTCTGTCAGGCGTTGCTCAACATCAGTCAGCTCGAGCTCGCCCAAGGCGTGATGCGGCGCGCCGAGAGCCTGGCTGAAGCCACCCCTGACGTCGACCCTGTGTTCCGGATGTGGCTGCACGTCGCGCGCAGCTTTGCCCAGCTCTTGCGCGGCAACCTCGCCACGATCGAGGTCTTGGCGGAGACGCGCGAGCTGGCTGAGCGTACAGGCGCAGCGTTTGGGCGCGCCCTCGCTGCCATGTACGAAGTGGCCGCGTATGCGCAGACTGGACACGCGGCCAGCACCGCACAAGCCGCAGAGATAGCCCGCGCCGCCAGCGAACCGACCGGATTGCATGTGGCGAGTGAGTGGGCGAGCTACTTTCACGCACTCGTGTACGCGAGCCGAAAGACCTCACGCGCAGAGCTCGAGGCGCGCGCGATCGCGCCGCTGCGTGTGCTGGTTGAACGCGGCGATCATCGCCTGGCGGTTACGGCAGCCAGCCTGCTGGCGCTCTGCTTGCTGTTGGTGGACGACGTCGCTGGTGCCGTAAAACAAACTGAGTTCGCGACGTCGGGCGCGCGCTTGCCGCAAGAGCTCGGCACCACGCTGGCCGTGCGTGCGCACATCGAGCTGCGACTCGAACGGCCCGAGCAAGCGCTCGAGCTGGCCGAGCGTGGGCTCGTTGCAGCCGAGAGCGGCATCTTTCCGTGGAGTGGCTCGCTGCTCCTGGTCGGCCGAGCGCGCGCGTTGCATGCGCTCGGGCGTGTGGCCGAAGCGCACACTGCGATTGCACACGCGCGTGACACCATCTTACACATCGCGAGCACAATCGCGCGCCCCGAGCTGCGTGAGTCGTTTCTGTCGAACGTCGACGCAAACGCGCTTACGCTAGCGCTGGCGAGCGAATGGCTAACCCCCCCAACCCACTTGAGGTAAGCACGCCTCATTTGGTCTTTGGCGCGATCCGCACTCACCTCAAGTGGGTTGGGGGGTAGTGACACAGCTTGACGGCACCGCGATCTGCGCTGTAAAGCGCCGGTTGGTGGGAGCCTTGAAGCTATGAAGATGCGTTTCTACATACACACGCTCAGTATCGCGACCTGCATGTGGATGGCGAGCGCTGTCGCGGCGCAGGATCCCCCGGACCCGGATATTGAACAGTGCCGGCGTGACTTGGACGACTGCGTGATCGCCGCGCAAACGCCCGCGGATATCGAAGTTTGCTCGGCGCAAGAAGCGCGCTGCATCGCAGGTGAGATGCAAGTACCCGTACCGGACGACGTGCCGGTCGACAGCCTCATCAAGTGCACATACACCGCAGCAGAATGCACGCTCAAAGCGCTCAGCGTCGACTCGCTCGGCAGCTGTACATGGGCACTTGAGCAATGCATCGACGCCGCGCTGCACGCGCAGTTCAGTTGCATCGACAAGTTCACGCAGTGCGTCGCGGACGACCCGCTTCTGCTGCCCATCTGCAGCCTCGAGCTGCTCGTCTGCACGGACTGACGGAGTTAGCACGCATGAGATGGTGGCTGGTTTTGCCTTGGATCCTGGTTGTGGCATGTGCGGAGGGCGTGAGCGCTACGCCAGCGAATCGCTCGCGCGCCGAGGATGTTCAGCGCAGCGACGATGAGGGCGAAGACCAAGGTGGCGTAGAGGTCGTCGATGCATCGACCCCACGCAAGACTGGCAAGTCGCTTGACGCAGGACAAACGCGTTCGCCAGCAGCTACAGGCGGCTCACGCGCTGCGGCTGCACGCGACGCTGGCTCGACCGAATCTCGCAGCAAAGATTCTGGCCTCGCGGACGCAGGAGCACCCGACAGCGGCGAAGCCAACGCGTCCGAGCCCGAGCCCGAGCCCGAGACTAAACCCGCCCACACGGGCAGCTGCTGCAGCACAGGCACCGGCACAGGCTGCGGCGACCCCGTGTTGCAAGAATGCGTATGTGCGCTCTCCCCGCGCTGCTGCAGCGACGCATGGGACGAGTCATGCGCGCGCCTCGTGAAAGAGAAGAACTGTCAGGCCGGCGTGCGCGACTGCGTGTGCGGCAGCGACGAAGGTCAGTGGGAACAAGCCTATTGCTGCGAAGGTGGCTGGAACGCCACGTGCGAGAGCGTCTCGATTCACAAGTGTGGCGCGACCGTAGCGTGCCCGTGAGCCAACTGAGCGACTGTAAGCGCGGACGGGCGCCAACCCAGCTTGGGTTGCGCGCGACCCAACTGTTTGATCGCGGCAGGCGGGCGCAAGAGGCCCAGGCCCAGCAATGCGCTGTGCATCGAGGCCCAGCGCACGATCGGCCGGAAGCTCGCCGCTGAGCTGACTTGCTTGTGGCTCCACGCGCAGTGCGTCCGTGCAGCATCGAAAGCGTCGTAGTAGCGCTCTACGCAGCGCTCCGCATCACAGCGCAGCCGCGCGTTCTTACGCGCATTGGCCGCAAACACCTGCCGCGTGTGCGAGCCGTGAAGCAGCGCGACTACCTCAGCGCCGAAGCGCCAGTTCGCTTGCGTTGCCGCGCCAGTGCTCGGCACGAGCACACCATCCGAGCCCGAGCTGATTTGGTCTGACACACCTTTGCCATCGTGGAATGCCACCACGGGCAAGCCGCAATACAAAGCTTCGCTCACAACCTGACCATAAGTCTCGGAGCGTGACGTGTATACGAACAAGTCAGCATGACGATAGTAAGCAGCGACACGGTGCAGTGACACTTCGCCCGGAAAGAACACACGATCCGCGACGCCCAAGCGCTGCGCGTCCGCGATGAAGCTCGCATGGTCGGGGCCGTCACCTACCAAGGTGAGCGTGGCATCCGTGACGTGCGGCGCGATGTAGCGCGCGAAGATCTCGATCAAGCGCGTGACGTCTTTTTCTTGTGAGTGCCTGCACACGCATAACAGTCGATGCCCGGGCAGCGCACGCGCAGCGAAGGGGTCCTCCGTGTGCGTCCCGCCGAAGATACCGTGGTCGACCGCGCGCGGGATCACATGGATCGGCACACGCACTCCGTGATCACGCCAATAGCGCTCCAAGCCGCGCGACAACACGATCAAACCATCACCTTGGTTGTAGACACGCGCCGCATGTTGCTCCAGCCGCGGGATGATCTGCGTCTCGAACAAGCTCGTGACCGCCCTGCTCTCGCGCGCCCAGTCCGGCAAGATCACCCGGTAGTAGCTCGGCAAGTGCATGGTGTTCACCGCCAAGAACGGCACAGCATGCTTTGCGCGCAACCAAATCCCGAGATCGATCAGCTCGTTGCCTGATTGTCCAAGCACGATGTCCAGCTCGCGATCCACGACCGCGCGCAACGCCGCAGGTGTGGGCAGCGCAACGCGTACGCCCGGATGCGTGCGCAGCGGACCAGACGCGAGCTCGATGCAATCGTCGGGCAGCTCGGCAGTGGTCGCCTGCGGATCCGCGGGACCTATCACCGACACTCGATGACCTCGCCGCACGAACTCGCGCCGAAGAAACTGCGACGCAAACGAAGATCCGTTGGCGAAAGGAATTCGAATGTAATCGTTTAGTATTCCGATGCGTTGCGGCGAACCAGAGCGAAGTGACAAAGGCGAGACAACTGACGAACAAGTTGGATGCGTTAGCATAACTGACCATTGCTAGAGTGTTGCACCAGAGTCACAGCGATCAGCACAGTGTGAATTCTGAAGAGGCTTAAAACCCTGAGTGTTCGCTATCGCGCTCACGTGTCAGGACCCAACACGCACGCACCGTGCCGAGATGGCGCGTCGGCATGAACCTCGCATGGCTGCACTGTGACAACCGCGAAAACCGAACAGTCGTGTTAGGTGAGCCATGAAGATCATCGATGTCGCCGAGTTCTATGCCCCGCGCGGCGGAGGTGTACGCACTTACATCGACCTGAAGCTACGAGCGGCACGCGCACACGGTCACGAGCTGGTGGTGCTCGCACCTGGCGCGAAAGATCGCGAAGAAGCACACGCGTCCGGACGCATCATCTGGGTTGCGTCACCGGAGCTGCCGGTCGACCCGCGCTATCGTTTACTGGTGCGCGAACGTGCGGTGCACGCGATCCTCGATCGCGAGGCCCCCGACATCATCGAAGCCTCGTCGCCATGGACCGGCGCATGGATCGCAGCCCGTTACCGGGCAAATCACGGGAGGCCGGTGCACAAGAGCCTGGTCTATCACCATGATCCGGTAGCGGTGTATCCGCAGACCTGGCTCGGCGCGCGCTTCGGTGCCGAGCGTGTCGACAGTTGGTGCGGTGGTTATTGGCGTTATCTCCAACGCTTGAGCAGCCACTTCGACCTGACGGTGGTCAGCGGACCCTGGCTCGCGCGCCGCTTGGCACAACACGGCGTGAAGAACACCAAGGCGGTCGCGTTTGGTGTCGACAAACGCGTGTTCAGCCAAGCTGCTCCGGACGCTGCGCTGCGGCGTGAGCTGCTGCAGCGGACCGGGGCACCTGCTCACGCCAAACTGCTCATCACTGTCAGTCGCTTGCATCCCGAAAAGCGCCTGGGGACGCTGATGGCTGCAGTCGAGAAACTCGCGAAGACACAACCTGTCGCGCTGGTCGTGTACGGCGACGGGCCGTTTGCCAAGTACTATCGCCAGCGTGCACGCGGCCTTCCGATCTACTTCGCGGGCCTGACACGCGATCGAACAGAGCTCGCGCGCGCGCTCGCGAGCAGCGATGCACTTATACACGGCTCATCCGCAGAGACCTTTGGTTTGGTGGTGGCCGAGGCCTTGTGTGCAGGGCTACCCCTCATCGTGCCAGACGCTGGCGGCGCGCAGGAGTTCGTCGGCAACGGATACGCAGAGAGCTATCGCGCGGGTGACGCTGTGGGCTGCGCGCAGGCGGCCGCGCGTTTGCTGCAGCGCGACCGCGAGCAGCTGCGCGCGCTCAGCCACAAGGCGAGTGAGACACGTGTGCTCTCCCATAACCAGCATTGGGGGGCGCTGTTCGATAGCTACGCGACACTCATAAACACCGGCGAAAAGGCCCACAGAACGCACACAAGCTTCGCTTTCAGCAGCGAATCGGCGTAGGGTCCGTCCGTGCTCCCCGAAACGCTCACCATGGCGCTGACGGTGATCGCGCGCAACAAGGGCAGGAGCGCGCTAACCATCGTAGGCCTGACGATCGGCGTCGCCGCGTTCATCGCGGTGGTGAGCTTTGGCATCGGCGCACGCACTGCCGTGCTCTCGCAGTTCGAAGGGCTCGGCGTGAACTTGCTTCGCGTGCGCATGCGCAACGTGCCCCGGCAGAGCGGCCGCCCTGTCCACCTGCTGACCGATCATGATGTGACGCTCTTGCGCGGCGAGAGCTCTGCAATCAGCGTGGTCGTCCCGTCGGTCTACCGCACTGGCATCTTCGGACACGGCGGCTCGCGCATGCGCGGTACATTGATCGCGACCGATCCGCAGTACGCACAGCTGCAAGCGCTGCGCTTCACGTCCGGCGGCATGTTCGACGCACTCGACAACAGCACGGCCGGGCGTGTGTGTGTGCTCGGCGCGGGCACATCGCGCAAGTTGTTCGCGGACAGCGATGCCGTAGGCCAGACGCTCACGATCGGCGCGCGCTTCGTGTGTCGCGTCGTGGGTGTGGTCACGCAGCGCGTCGGCGCGACCTCGGGCAGCGAGGTCAACGAGTTCGTGCTCCTGCCCGCGCGCACCTTTCAAGAGCACATCGAGCGCGCCGGCTACAGCTACTTCGACTTGCGCCCGATCGAGCCGCAGCTCCACGAGGTCGCGCGCAGCGAAGCAGACAGCATCATGCGCCGCGCGCATCAACTGCAAGTCAACGCGGAGGCGGACTTTGACATCGTCAGCCCTGACGACATCACCAAGGCCGCGGATCGCACGGCCGTGTTGCTGACAGGGTTGCTCGCCGCGGTCGCATGCGTGTCGCTCTTGGTGGGCGGCATCGGCATCATGAACCTGCAGCTCGTGGCGGTGTCGGAGCGCGCGCAAGAGATCGGCATACGCGCTGCGATCGGCGCCGCGCCGCAGCAGATCACGCGCCAGTTCCTGACGGAGAGCGGTGTGCTCTCGGGCATCGGCGCGCTGATCGGTGTCGCTCTCGGCGGCATCGTCTCGCAGCTCGTCGCGCAGCGCATGGGCTGGTCTATCGGCACACCCGGCTGGGTCTCAGCTGGTGCGGGGGTGTTCGGTTTGCTCGTGGGCATCGCGTTCGGATATGTGCCGGCGCAACGCGCAGCCCGCCTCGATCCCATTCAAGCCTTGCGTGAGGAGTAGCGAGCCATGTCCATACCGCACATCTTGCATCAGACGTGGAAGTCGTCGGACGTTCCCGCGCCTTTCAGCGAGTTTCAAGAGCGCTGGCGCGCGCTGCATCCGGGCTGGAGCTATCGGCTCTGGACCGATGCTGACAACGACCAGTTCGTTAAGACGCACTACCCTACCTGGTATGAGCTGTACCGTTCGTTCGAGCGCGAGATCTTCCGCGCCGACATGGCGCGCTGCCTGTATTTGCACCACTTCGGCGGTGTGTACGTCGATCTCGATATCGAGCCGCTGCGCCCGCTGACGCACTTGATCGCGCGGCACAGCTGCATGCTCGGCACCGAGCCGGAGCTGCACGCACAGCGGTTGTGGAACAAGCCGCGGCTCGTGAGCAATGCGGTGATGGCCTCGGAGCCGGGGCATCCGTTTTGGATGCGCATGCTGGGGGAGATCGCACGCCGCGCCCGCTCTTCCGACCAGATGAAGAACCCCGTCAGCACCACTGGGCCGATCACGCTCGACGCGGTGTACGAGCGCTGGGGCAAAGCGCTGGATGTCGGGCTGGTCGAGCCTGACGGGTTCTTCCCGCTGCCCGACCTGGACAACACCAAACTGCAGCTGACCGCGGCAATGACCGAGCACTACCGCAGCATGATCGCGCTGCGTGCGTACCCTTCGGCCAGCTGGGGCGTCCATCATTGGGCGCACACATGGATCGCGACGCAAGGCAGCAAGCGCTTGTTTCTACGCAGCTGGGAGCGAGCGCGTGCGCTCGCGAGCGTCCTGCGCTCCGAGCGTACGATCGACGAGGTGACCCGGCGCAGCCGCTACGGGCTGCAGTTCCCGGAGCAAGCGTTTCCTCCACGGCCACGCCAGCGCGAGCACTATCAGATGACCGTCGAGCGCGGCTACGCAGCTGCACGTGGTCTGTCCGCCTCGGCGCTCGTGCTCCTGCACAACCGCGTGGATCTGGCGCTGCTGCTGCGCGCGCGCATGTCCTCGCTGCTCGCGCCGTTTGCAGGTGGCAAAGTGTTCATCATCAGCGATGACTCGACCGACGGCACCGCACAAGTCATCGCCGATTGGCAGCGCGCCGAGCCCGGCCGCGTAGTGAGTGTGCCTGCGCCTGAGCTGGCCGGCTCGCGCTCGGTGTACGAGCGCATGGCGAGGCTTCGCAACGCGCTGCTCGCTCGCAGCGAAGCCGACCCTTCGGACCTCGCGTTCGTAGTCGATGGCGACTTGGCTGGGCCGATCAGCCTCGATGGCGTGATGCACGCGGTCGCGCTCCTGCAAGGCGGGCAAGTCGACGCGGTCGCTGCGTTCGGCATCAACAACTGGGGCGGCCTGCCAGGCATGGTGCCGTTCGTCGGCTACAGCTACTACGATCCGATCGCGTTCCGCGAGCACAGCTTTCAGCGCACGCTACGCGATGCTCAGGTGCGCCTGCGACTCGCGGGCTTGCGTCGGGGAGACGCCGCCTTACCGGTGAAGAGCGCCTTTGCGGGGCTCGTGATGTACAAGAGCGCGGTGCTGCAGGGCCTGCGCTACTGCGAGCGCACGCACGACTGCGAGCACGTGAGCTTGCACCGCGCGCTCAGCTCGCGCGGTGCCCGGCTCGTGCTCGACCCAGCGCTCTTGCTCTTGTCAGGGCGGCAAGGCCACCACGAGCTCCACCTGCCACAAGCGCCACAAGCGCTACGCGCGAGCCAAGATGCGCCGCGCCGCGTGCTTCGACACAGCGAGGATCGTCTCGATCGGATTCACGCCTACCCCGCTCGGGAACACGCTCGCGTCGCACACGAATAAGTTGTCGTAGCCGTGCACGGCGAACGAGTCGTCGATCACACCCAGCTCAGGATCTACGGACCAAGGGTTGCCGCCCTGCGGGTGTGCGCTGCCGAGTGAGAAGTCTCGCGTGTCGCACACGCGGTGCGCCACGCGCGCGCACTCTTCGACCGAGTGCAAGGTCGTGAGCTGATGGTTGGGCAAGATCACTTGCTCGACGCCCGCTTCGAACAACACCTCCGACACGCTGCGGATCCCGCGCTGCAAGGTCGCGAGGTCGCGCGGCGACAACCGGAAGTGCACTTCTTCATGCCCGAACGCGCGGCTGTGCACGACGCGCCCGACCGGCTCAGTCGCGACCAACACGCCTGCGTAACCGAGCCGATGACCGCTCTTCATGAGCGCGCTGTGCTGCGCGAACCATCCGGGCGTCGTAAGCGCCATGCTCATCGGCGGATTGTGCGTGGCTTCGACCACGTAGCCATCGCCCTTCAAGAACACCGTCATCTGGTCGCCATCCCAACCGTCGACAGGGAATGGAAATAACCCGATGACCATCGCACCCGCATTGAACGAGAGCCTGGTGCCCACGTTCTTGCGGATCCCGCTCTTGAGCAACAAGCCACTCGACCCGATCGCGCCCGCGGAGACCACGATTTGCTGCGCTTCTACGCGCACGGGCTCGCGACCGCGCCCGACCCTCACCTCTAACGCATGCGCGCGACCGCGGCGATGCTCGATGCGCTCCACCTCGGCTTCCGCCAGCACGCGCGCGCCGGCCTCACGCGCCCACGGCAAGTACGTGGTGAGCGCGCTCTTCTTGCTACCCACGGTGCAGGCCACGTTGCAATAACCGCAGCCGTCGCAGTCACCGAGCGCTTTGCTCATATACCCAGGCCGCAACCCGATCCGCTCCGCCGCAGACTTGAACAGCGCGCTGCTCTTCGACACGTTGTTAGGCGCAGACGTCTCGACGTGCAGCTCGCGCTCCACCTCATCGAACAACGGCGCGAGCAGGTTGTATGACACACCCGCGCCGAGCGTACGCCACGCGTCGAACACAGCCGGCGCAGGGCGCATCATCACCATGTTCGCGAGCACGCTCGATCCACCGACACAGGTCCCCTGTAAGATGAACATGTCCATCTCGGCGGTCATAAACAGCCCACCGTCTTTGTAGATCCGCGGGATTGTCCGCAGCTCCTGCATGTCGTCGTGCACGCCCGTGGATTCGACGTGAGGCCCACGCTCTAACACGAGCGTACGCAGGCCTCGCTTCGCGGCTTCATACGCCATCACAGCGCCACCTGGCCCAGAGCCTATGATCGCGACATCTACGCGTTCGACTTGTGTCATATCAACCTCCTCTATTTTGTCACTCAGCGGCGGGAACGCCCTCGATCGCCACGGGCAGCGCGGACATGAGCTCGTGCAACAGCGCGCGGTCTTCGACCACACGCGGCACTTTGTGCTGACCACCCAGCTTACCGCGCGCACGCATGTAGCGCTCGAACGCGCCACGCGGCAGCAGCACCACTTGCGGCGCGGCCAGTGACAGCGCACTCGAGCGGTGGGTGCGGTAATCCTCGTTGTTGCGGCCGACTTCTACATCGATCGCGTTGGCCATTTGCTCGACCTCGGGGGCCGGCCCGTCGCACTCGATCAAATAAGTGTGAGATGCGATGCCGGTTTCACTGACTTGTGCCAGCACCGTAAAGTCAGCGAGCACGACGCCCTGTCCGACACACGCCGCTGCGACCGCACGCTCGAGCTCGGCTTGCGACACGTGCTCGCCACAGACATTCAAGAACGCTTTGGTTCGGCCCTCGAACACGAAGCGGTGCGGAAAGGTTGTGACAAAACGCAAACAGTCACCCAGCAGATAACCAAACAGTCCACTCGGAGTGCTCACAGCCAGCGCATACACCTCACCAGCCTCCACTTCCCAGAGCGCAAGGCGGCGCGGCTCGGGCGCGTGCAGCTCGGACAGCGGAATAAACTCGTAGAACACGCCCGCGTCAGGCAAGAGCCGCATCGCGGGATCGTTCATGCGATCCTGCACGCCCATGATGCCGCCCTCGGTCGCGTTGTACACATCGAAGTACGGCACCTCCGCACCGAGTCGCGCTTCGATGCGCGGGCGGTACGGCGCGTAGCGCACACCACCACCTGTCAGCAGACGCAAGCGCGGCCACAGCTCTGTCACTGTACGCGCGCGGTAGCCACGTTCCTGCGCGAGCTGAAGCACCGCATCGAACAGTCCAGTGAACCACGCGGGCGTGCCAGCGATCACGCGCACATCGCGGTCGATCGCTTCGCGCGCCAGCGCCACGATTTTGTCATCCCAATTGTTCAAGCGCCGCGTCTCAGGGGTCGGCAGTTGTTTGTGACGTAACAGCGCGGGGATGTGACGCGCCATGATGCCAGTGTTGTCGCCGACGTACACACCACTCGCGCGGCGCTCCAGCTCCGTGGTGCTACCTAATAAGATGGCCGCACCGCTCATCAAGTCGCGGCGCCCGCCCGCGCGCAGATACGCTGCGATCGGCTCGAAGCCGCCGCGCCGTTGTTGCGAGATTGACGCGAGCGAAATCGGCAGATACTTGTTGCCCGCGGTCGTGCCGCTCGACATGCCGAAGTACGGGATCTTCCCTGGCCAGATCACATCTCGCTCACCGGCGAGCGCGCGCGCGAGCCACGGCTTGAGCGCGCTGTAATCACGCAGCGGCACGCGCTCACGGAAGCTGCGCGCGGAGCGAATCTTGGCGAAGCCGTGCTCGCGACCAAACACGGTGTCACGTGCACGGCGCGTGAGCGCGCGGAGCGTTTGCTCTTGCACCTTTTGCGGATGCGCGCTGTGACGGTCCAATAACGTGCCACGCACATGCGCGGCGGCGAACAGGCCAGCATCGAAGAGCCACATAAGTTGGGAAGCAGCGATATGTGACACACGGGTCAGCGCCGTTACACGTCGCCGACAAACACGTGAAGCCCGACAGACACGTCGCGGAAGCGTTTCGTTGCGATCAAACATTCGTCGCGCACCACGCGCATGCTCGGCCACCATGACATGGCTCTCTTTAGACGAAGTTGCTTATCGCGTGCTTCCACAAGTCGCGCCGGGTCGTGCGCTCGCAAGCAGTGAATGGCGTACCTTGCGCGCAGCGGCCGAGGTATTGCTCGAGGCGTTGCCGCTCGAGATCACGTGCACCGAGGTCGCAGACAACGTCGAGCGCTTCTTGTGCACGGGTCGCTCGAAGCGTGCATGGCGCTGCCGCGTGCTGCTCACTTTGTTGGAGCTCATAACATTGCACACGCACGCGCGCCGCTTCAGCGAGCTGTCGCAGGCTGAGCGCAAGGCGCTGTTCGCCGAGCGCGTGATCGGCGCGCGCGGGTTGTGGGGTGTGTGCTCGAAGGTTCGCTACCTGGTGCTCATGGGCGCTTACGGTGACGAGCGCGTGCACGCACAGCTCGGCGTGTGGATCCCGGGCCCGGCGCGTCCGAAGCGCGGACTGCCCGTGCTCAAGCCCATGCGCAATGGGCACGGCAAGAACGGCCACAGCCAAGTGGTCGAGATCTACGCACGAGCCACTTAAGCTCGCACAAAACTGTCGCGGCGAGGCGCCCCTGCCTTGCCGCGCTGAGCGGCGTGCGGCAAAACGCCCGCAAGGCAGGCATAGCCCGTGCAACAATGGGCGCTGAGCGGTTATGGAATCGAGCTTCGCAGACGACTCGGACGAGGGGCGACAAGAACAGAAAACCACTGCGGGCAAGCTCGCGCTGTTCGCGCCGCTCATTCCCCTCATTGTGCTGGGCGCGGTGTATCTCGGCGGCGGACTCGACCGCTTCGACAGCGCGGACGAGATCGCCGAGGCACTGCGCGCGCTGCGCGACGATCCCTTTGCGCTCGGCTACGTGCTCTTAGGCTACGGCCTCGGCACGATGTTGTTCATGCCGATCACTGCGTTGATCGCAGGCACGCTCCTGGCCTTTGAGCCCGTGCGCGGCTTCTTCTACGCGTTTATCGGGGTGCAGCTGGCAGCGACGACGACGTACTACTGCGGCCGCGTGCTCGGCGGGCGCGCGCTCGATCACCTGAGTGGTCCGCGCATCCGTAAGCTCCAAAAGCTGCTGCAAGATCACGCCGTGCGCGCGAGCGCCGCAGCACGTGCGCTGCCCGTGGGCAACTTCACGTTGCTGAACTGGCTGATCGGCGGCCTGCGCGTGCCGTTTCGCTGGTTCATCCTCGGCAACGCGCTCGGCTCGTTGCCGGGTCTGCTCGTGCTCGCGATCTTCGCGAACCACCTAGCCTCAGCGCTGAAGAACCCACAGCCCGAGCAGATCGCGCTCCTGGTCGGCGTTGGCGTCGGCTTCATGCTCTTCATCTGGCTCGCGCAACGCCTCGGCAAGCGCTTCTCGCGCTAGCTGCGCGCGCCGCGCACGGGGAAATCGCCGTGCGCAGCGCGCCATTCCGATGCTACGTCCAACTCACATTGAAGACGACGACACGCCCGGCCACCATGTCTTGAAACAGCTTTTCGACGGCGTCGTTGCTCACTAGCTCCCTGATCTGTTCTGTCACCGCTGGCGCGAGCAGCTAGGCCGCTACCTCGCGTTTGCGCGCGATGTCGATGCGATCACAGATGGCAAGTTGGTACTGGCGGTCGAGCTCCGCGTGAGCCTGCTCGAGATTCGTGTGGTCGGAGCAGGTCGGACGGGACTTCGCATCCTGTACGATGTAAGTGCGCTCACTCTCCGGAAGGCTGAGGCTCAGAGTAATAGGCTTCACGACGGGTCCTTTCGTTGGAGGCGCAGTCATCGGTCCAGGAGCCCCACGATTGCGTAGCAAGTGCTCCCCAACACTCTGTCCCGTACGCGTGCCCGTGCCCGTACACGCGCTCCCTCCCCGATCAGGCGGAAGCGCTGAGAGAGCGGAGGACGGACGACGCGTACGGGCACGGGCACGGGTACGTGTACGGTGATGGACGGAGACGCGCTCTCATGTGCGGGCGCAGGACGTTGCCAGGGGCGCTGCAGGGGCTTAAGGTGGCTGATGGAGCGTGAGGCTTTGGAACACTTTGACCCCGAGTCGATCGACCTAGCGGAGCTGGTGAGCGAGCTCCGTGAGCGCTGCGGGCACTGCATCGAAGATGTGGTCGTCGGGCGAACGTTGCTGCGCGACGAGGTCGCCCAGAGACTCAACTGCTCAATGCTCGAAGCAGAGCAGCTGGTGGACACGCTGATCGCGCGCGGCTTCGTGCGTCAGGGCTCGTTGAGCGACGGTCGCGAAGGCCTGCTGATCGACGGCGCCGTCAGCACTTAAAGCAAACCGGCCCGTGGCTGTAACACCACGGGCCTGGATTGTTATTACAAGGTCGACACTGCAGCGCCGAGCATCAACGTCCAGAAGTTCTTCGTCAGCTCGTTGTCCTTGTCGAAGAAGTAGTAGTTGCCCGCGATCTCGTAGCGGAACTCAGGCCGCAGCACGAAGTTCGCGACGCTCGGGATCGGCTTGATGTCGACCGTAAACGTAAGCGTGGTGAGCGCGGCCTTGCCGGCCGCAGTGCCGCTCTCCTCACCGGTCTCCGGGTCGACGCTGAGCGGCGTCTTTGTTGTGGTCATGCCCCACAGGTTCGCGCTGTCGCTCAAGTACTCGACGCGTGCACCGATGCCGAACATGTCGTTGAACGCGTAAGCCGGTGCAACGCTGATGCCCCACCAGTTTTCGCCGTCCGCGCCCGATTCGGGCTTGTACAGGTTGAGATCGCCGTTCACGACCAACTTGAAGCCGCCGGTTGTCACCGTCGCGACGACATCGAAGAAGTTCTGGAACGGGCCGTTGCCACCCTGCGTCGGGTTGAGCGCGCCGAGATAACCAGCCGCCAAGCTGAATACATCGCTCGCCGTGATCACCGCTTGCAAGCCGAGGCTCGGGCTCTTGTTGTTCTCAAAGGCGTTGTTGACGCCGTTGACGATCAACGCATTGAGCGCAAAGCCTTCTGTCACAGCGATGTTCGCGCGCAGACCGGTGTGCCAGAACGGCTGCATGGCGTAGTACAGCGCGCCGCGCGAGTAGTTCACGTTCTTCCAGCTCTCCAGCACCTCAGCGCCGTAGATCGTGTTGAACTGACCGAGGTCGAACGTCAGTTGTTCGATCGGTTTGTACGTGACGTAAGCCTGCGTGAGGCTCTCGATGCCCGTGTCGCGCATGTTCGTGGCGTAGAAGCGATTGACCGCAGGGCCAAAGCGCAAGCTCACGGTCGCGCCGAGTTTCTCGCCCGTGTACGAAGCATCGACACCGGCGACCGCCAACGCGAAGCCGTTATTCTGAACGTAAGCCTCGTGGTAGTAGCCACCGATCGGCGCCGGCGTGGCCAGCGGGCGGTTGTTCTTGTCGCTACGCAGTGCGGCGTAAGCATCGACGAAGCCGCTGAAAGCAAACCCCTCGTACCACGGCGCTGCCTTTTCCTCTTCGGCGGCCGCTTCCTCGGCGGGCGCTGGTACTGCCGGCTCGACGGCAGCCGCTGGTGGCTGCACGAGTGGAGTTGCCTCCGACGGCGCGATGGGTGCGGCCGCTGCTGGCGGCAAGGACTCTGCGGGAGCTTCGGTCACAGGGGGAACAGCCGCGCCCGAAGGTGGTGGCGCCTCTGCAGCCTCCTGAGCGGCAGCGCTGCTGCTCAAGGCTGCAAGGTACAGGCCGGTAGCGATGCTACCGAGAGTGAGTTGCCGCAAACCTCGTCTCGAACACGTCATGCGTTTCTCCCTACGTTTGAATAAGCGACCGCGCGGACGCGTGTGAATACACACGTGTCCGCAAGGCGTTGCTCTGAGCAGCGCGGAGCGCGCCCGAAGGAACAGCGATGTGCTGCGCCTCCAGCACACTCGGATTCGCTGATGATGGACTCTTTGCCCAAGCCGTCTCGACTACATTTGTGTGCGCGTTGTGTGCGCACAGCATTCGCGGCAGTTCTGTGCTCGCGACATGTGGGATAACAACACGCTCAAGTTTCCTGCTTGTGACGCGTTTGTTTCCCTTCAGCCTGGAATTGCACGTCCCCGAAACAGGACACAACTCTTGCTGTCAGCGCACACGCAAGATCGCAAAAAGCCCGAAAATACGTGATTCGGACGCCCTCGCGCGCCGCGACGCTCAGGTGTTGTTGCCGTTAGGTTTCCAAAAACACACCACCCGATAACGGCGCTTCGGTTTCGTACCAACGCGTTGTGTCCCGACTACGTAAGCCATCGACACGCGTACAACGAAACTCAGATCCGAGCCCGAGCCCGACACTCTTACAAACAGAGGAACTCGAAATTCGGACCCAGCTCGATCGTGAGCGGCCCCCGCAGGGTCTCGATATCCCCATCCACCGAGTACTCGACAAACCCCTGCTCCGCGTGCAGCTCCGCAAAGTCAGTCAGCGCTTGATGGGCCGTGTGCTCAGCGAGCCCGCGCTTCGACCAAAGGCCAGGCATCGCACGCAACACATCGCGCGCGGATCCATGAACGGCGAGCACCTGGAACTTGTCTACCGTCTCGAACGCGCGATGAAATGGCTGCACGCGGAAACCGACATCAGCGACCGTCCCTGCAGCGATGCACAAATACGGAGCACACGGCCACTCGCGATCAGGCAAGCGCACGCGAGTAGGCGCAGGCTTCACGATGCGCTGCACCATCTCGCCGTTCACAGCTGCGCTCGCGAACAACCGGGTCAGCACGGAGACGTATTCAGGAATGCCCGGCGGTCCCTCTCGGTAGGTCTCCGCCAAGTAGCCATACCAAACGCCAGTGCCGAACAGAAAGCCGAGCCGCTCGCCGCCGACTCGCAGCACCGGACGAAAGCGCGTTCGCTGCAGCCCAGGGCTGCGCAGTACGAGCAGCAGCCGGTCGAGCAGCGCGAGCGCGCTGCCTTTGCCTGTGCCCAATGAATTCGCCACCGTGTTCATCGAGCCGCCGCGCAGCAGCGCGATCCGCGGCAGCGGCTTGTCACCCCAAGCATTGCAGACCGCAGTGAGCGTCGCGGAGGCGGTGCCGTCTCCACCCACTACGCCGACAGTCGTTACGCCTTCATGCGCCAAGCGCTCGCACAGCGCGCGCAGCGCCGCGACGTCGTCGGTCGCGTGTACAGGGACCGCATGGCCTGCGCGCTGACGCAGCCGTTCGATCAGGCGCGCGTCTCGTCGCAGTTCACCGGCATTGCGGTTGACGATAATGGCCGCAAGCGCCTGCATGTAGCGCCTTCGTAGCACGGCTCGACCCCTTTCGAGCAGTGGCAATCTCGTCACGTCAGCCTGCCGCTACGGAGCGCTCACAAAAACGCCATGCGCCGCGAGTAGTACCGCTACCGAACGATCTTCGTTCGACCACGAGACCGACATGTAAGTCGGACATTTCACTGGAAAGGCAGCCCTTGCATATGACTATCCGAGCTTCCAGGGCCACGCGCTGCATCAGCACCGCATGCGCAGCCCTCTTGACGGCTCCGTTCGCCGCACACGCCGAAGACAAGAACAGCTGGTACGACCAGGGCGACAAAGCCCTCAAAAGCGCCGAAAAACACAGCACGCCGAAGCATTCGACCGCGCGCAATGTGATCTTGTTCGTGGGCGACGGCATGGGCATCAGCACCGTGACAGCAGCCCGCATCCTGAGCGGTCAGCTCCAGGGTCGGCCCGGTGAAGAGAGCAGCCTGACGTTCGAGGAGTTTCCGAACGTGGCGCTGGTCAAGACCTACTCGATCAACCAACAGACCTCGGATTCCGCGCCGACCATGACCGCCATGGTGACGGGCGTGAAGACCAAGGACGGCATCCTGTCAGTCGACAAGAACGTGGTGCGCGGCGACTGGTCGACAGTCGCTGGCAACGAGGTCACGACGCTCGTCGAGCTGGCGGAGAAAAAGCACCTTTCCACCGGCGTAGTGTCGACCGCACGCATCACGCACGCGACGCCCGCTGCCTGCTACGCGCACAGCCCGGAGCGCGACTGGGAAGCTGACTCCAACATTCCCGAAGAGTCTCGCAAGGCCGGCGCCAAGGACATCGCGCGCCAGCTGATCGAGTTCCCAGGCGACGGTCTCGAGGTCGCTCTCGGCGGCGGCCGCGAGTACTTCTTGCCCGAGGCGCAGAACGATCCGGAAGACGAAGGCGAGACGGGCGTCCGCCTCGACGGCCGCGACCTGACCGCAGAGTGGGCAGCCACCGAAGGCGCGAAGTACGTCTGGAACAAGGCGGACTTCGATGCGATCGACGCCAAGAAGACCAAGCGCCTGCTCGGCCTGTTCGAGCGCTCGCACCTCGAATACGAGATCGACCGCGAGAAAGACACCGCCGGCGAGCCGTCGCTGAGCGACCTGACCACCAAGGCGATCGACATCCTCTCGAAGAACGAAAAGGGCTTCTTCTTGATGGTCGAAGGGGGTCGCATCGATCACGCGCACCACGCTGGCAACGCACGCCGCGCGCTCACCGATGCGATCGCGTTCTCGGACGCAGTCAAGACCGCGCTCGGCAAGGTGAACCTCGAAGAGACGTTGATCATCGTGACCGCGGATCACAGCCACGTGTTCACGATCGCGGGTTACCCGACGCGCGGCAACGACATCCTCGGCAAAGTGATCAGCAACGACGCGCACGGCAACCCTGCCGAGAGCTACAGCTTGGACGACAACGGTCTTCCGTACACGACGCTGAGCTACGCGAACGGCCCAGGTTATCGCGGTCCCGGTGCGCGCCCCGACCTCACGGACATCGACACCACGGACGTGGATTACTTGCAGGAAGCGCTCTTGCCACTCGGCTCCGAGACGCACGCTGGCGAAGACGTCGCGGTGTTTGCGACCGGCCCGAGCGCACACCTGATTCGCGGCGTTCAAGAGCAGACGATCTCGTTCTACGTGATCGCCAAAGCGCTCGGCCTGCGCTGAAGACAGCAACCTGACCCACATTCACCCGTACGCGTGCCCGTCTGACCATTGGTCGCAAGTTTTCATGCGATTCTGCGGCTGGGCAGCTCGCGCGGACTTCGGCGCCGCGTCGAGAAGGATCAACAGGGAGTTTAGGAGCCGGGGAGATTTTTTTGGTTCGCGACCTACGCGATGAGCCTCGCTACACGCTCCGTTCACCCTCTGGACCCAATTCCAAAATCTCCCCGGCTCCTAAACTCCCTGTTCATTCTCTTGTTTCGCGCTCCGTTTCGCGCGGTTGCCTCTCGGTCTGCAAAAGCACCAACTTCATTGCGAAA